>Ga0183095_10534_pt1 | contig 105640 bp, 75 predicted proteins | sample BioMet4_FD_130346 | JGI IMG/M metagenome (GOLD analysis project Ga0183095, IMG submission 130346) | Microbial communities from bioreactor (seeded with sewage sludge) at LBNL, California, USA - Biofuel metagenome 4 (v2) (version 3) | ecosystem: Engineered > Bioreactor > Anaerobic > Unclassified ...
CTACAGTATCTTTTCCTGGAAATTTCAAATGAGTAGTAATGAGAAAACTATCATCCTTCACAATTAATGTTTCATATCCGGCATATGATTCTTTCAATTCTTTAATAAAAGATGAGTCGTATTGAGTGGTGTCATTCACAATTAATTTTTTTCCGTAAATGATTGTGTCCAATCTATTTTCCTGTTTGTTGTGATCAACCGGAACATTATTACCTTTTCTGCCGCAAAATATCAGCAACAGGGCAAGCAGGGGAAGAAAGGCCGCCACCTTCCAACGCCACGCTTTGCCGGTGTTTGATTTGTTCATCATAACAATACGATTTTTAATTTGACAGTTTTTATTTTGACCTTTAGTTGCTAAATTTGAACTGCTGTAGCAATACAGATCATTTGACAATGATTAAAGCTGCCGGCAATGGAGACGCACCAAAGCCGACAGCTTTTTAGATTCTGTTACCTGGCCTTTCTAATTAAATTCCTGTCGTAATCAGACAAATCTATTATTGCATAGCGTCCTATGCTACAAATTACCATCTCATCCAGAATATTCATAAGACTTCCGTAAGTAGAAGCATCTGTAGGCTTGATAAGTACAATGGCAGCAGTTTTGCTGGAAAAGATTTCATTTCTTTGCTTTTCAACTTCTTCTTCCGAAAGTTCTCCATTTTCTTTTTTCTTTCTGAGAACCTCCATTTTAGCAAAAACATCATAATTCATGTCGATCAGTACCTTATGAATTCCAAAAGGAGAATAATCAGTTTTGGTCAAAACAGGCTTAATGCCTTTTGAATCCTGTGTGCCTAAATAGTAGTAAATCGAATTGTCCTTATCAGGAATAATGGTAACAACCCTGGGTCTATTTCTTGCAGTATCCAATACAGCCTTTTGGGAAAATTTTCCCGGTCCCGGCGTTCTTGAGGGATAAGCGATTTCATAAGCTGTGTCCCATCCTGCAAGCGCCAGGTATAACCTGTATTCATTCAAATCCTTCAATGTTTCAATTAATTGGTCAATTACCTGGTAAGAAGTTGCCTGATCACCTTTGAGGGTGATTCGCATATCCTTATTGACAGTTCTGGCTGTTCTGACCCAATTTTTAAACTCGTTATTCCCAGAATCATGGGGTATACCAATCGCATTTCCAGGATTGTGCTTTTCTTCGTCAGACATTTTTAAAAATGCCTTCATCCGGTTCATAGGTACTCCGAAGATATCGATTTTACTGAATTCCTCCAACTCTTTGGGGCTAAAAACAATGTTGTATTCTTCACCCATTCTGGTTAAAAGCATTCGCCTGTTATCCTGTCCGTCAAAGCCGACAAAGACTTTTCCTTTGGCATCGATCTGAATCGAAAAAGTATTGCGTTTCGGTATTTTTATATCCGAAGTTTGAGGAGGAGTAAATTTTTGAAGTTTCCCAGGGGCAGCATTTTTTACAGTATCCAATAATAGCTCCTCAGTTGATACTTTCTTTGAATTTGCATTTTCGCCCGGTTTGCCGAATGCCATCAGCAACAGGGCAAGCAGGGGAAGAAAGGTCGCCACCTTCCAACGCCACGCTTTGCTGGTTTTTTGTTTGTTCATCATAACAATACGGTTTTTAATTTGACAATGATTAAAACTGTTTGCAAGTGCGAACTTTTGATGTCCGACAGCTTTTTGAATAATTAATAATTGGTATTGAGTTGCATCGATCCCTTTGATAAGAGTCTGATCGTCAGTCTGAAATTCGTGAATATCTTTCATGTCCCGGATAAGCAAATAGATGAAAGGATTAAACCAGAAGATTGTTTTTACAACTTCAAGGAAGACCAGGTCATAAAAATGGCCAAACCGGATGTGCTCCTTTTCGTGGGCTAAGATTACCCTTTGATGCTCCTCGTAGTCATGTTGAGAAATGAATACCAAATGTCTAAAGGAGAATGCAGCAATCTCCTTCTCCGCAATCAGAAGACGGTAACCATCCATCCTGATAACTTTGGCCTCTCTGTAAAGGATGAATATTGATTTAAGGCCATAAACGAGGATTAGGAAAGAAATTAAAAGCCCTGTTATATACAAACAGACAAGCATCTCCTGAATCGAAAAGTGCGATTGTGTGATTTTCTCCGGGATATAGGAACTTGCAATCGTCTCATTTTTTATGGAAGTATTCTCAGTTTTCGTGATTTCCTGCGGTTGGTTGTTTCCCACTACAAAGAAAGGGAGTTCGAACTCAATGGGTTGTTGAATGGCTTGTTGAACAAACTGAGGCATGATCAGCTTTGGAATAATCAATGAACACAAGACGATTGACAACAAAACAATTCTGTTTAGCTTAAAATAAGTTTCTTTTCGCATCAGTGTCCTGAAAAGAAGATAGAGTATGCTGAGACAAATTGACGAATTCAGCAGATATACAAGAAAATCATTCATCTTTCTTCGTTATTTTGTTTTACTGTATCGAATGTAGAATTGCATTATTCCTTAACTTTGCTTTGTTGTAGCAATACAACTCATGACAATGATTAAAGCTGCCAGAGACGCACCAAAGCCGACAGCTTTTTTATTCGCGTAAAAGATGTGACAGGGTTTCATATTTTTTTGCTTTAGGGTCAACACAATAGGTTATTGAAGCAATTTTGGCATCATAAAGTTCTACTGTAATAGCAGCCCAGTCCGAACCTTGGTTTAAGTATTGTCTGGAAACTATTTCTTTCCCATTTTCATCATGATCCATTTCAGCTCCAAGATAGAAGGTGCTTTGAAGTATAGCAGTCCCGGATTTTATTGTTTCTTTTGCATTCTTTATCTGATATTCAATATTGGTATAATTCGTCCTTTTTAAGACAAGCGATTTACCTTCGTTTTTTGCTGAAAAAACAATTTCCTTGTTGAGCTCAAGATTTGTCGGAATGGTGTATTTGTGAGTGACTACAGTATCTTTTCCTGGAAATTTCAAATGAGTAGTAATGAGAAAACTATCATCCTTCACAATTAATGTTTCATATCCGGCATATGATTCTTTCAATTCTTTAATAAAAGATGAGTCGTATTGAGTAGTGTCCTTCACAATTAATTTTTTTCCGTTAATGATTGTGTCTAATCTATTTTCCTGTTTATTTTGATCAACCGGAACATTATTACCTTTTCTGCCGCAAAATATCAGCAACAGGGCCAGCAGGGGAAGAAAGGTCGCCACCTTCCAACGCCATGCTTTGCTGGTTTTTTGTTTGTTCATCATAACAATACGATTTTTAATTTGACAATGATTAAAACTGTTTGCAAGTGCGAACTTTTGATGTCCGACGCTTTTTTGAATAATGAGTAATTGGTATTTGGTTGCATCGATGCCGGAATTGAGTGCCTGGTCGTCGGCCTGAAACTCGTGAATTTCTTTCAGGTCGCGCATGATACGGTAAACCAATGGATTAAACCAGAATATAATTTTTACCAGTTCCATCAGCATAAGGTCGTAAAAATGCCCGAGACGTATGTGAGACTGTTCGTGTGTGATAATCGCTTCGGAATTATTTTCGTAATCGTCCCGGGAAATCAGAATATTTCGGCCAAAGGAGAATGCGGGCATCTCATCGTCTACAATCATCAGGCGAATCCCGTTAAATTCGGTTTTTCGTGCTTTCCTGAACAGTAACAATACCGTACCAATGCTGTAAGCCAATAGTAAAAACGAAATGAAAACCCCTGTTAAATAAACGATCGTGAAAATCGTTGAAGCCGATAACTTAACAGGCCGTACAATTTCCCTGACGGTGATTGGCTGAGGCGATTGCGACACTGTTATGGGTTCGTCTATTGCCTGAATAGGTTCTTCAGAAACAGTGACATGCTGAAAAACGGGTTTCAACTCAGGCTGAACAGTCAGCAGTTTGGGGGAATAAAGAAAAGGGATAGTCATCGAATACAACACGGCAAGCAACAGCACTGTACGGTTGAGCTTAAAGAAGGTCTCCCTGTGCATAAGCAATCTGTAAGCGATGTACAGCAGGCTTAAACTCAAAGTTGATTTCAGCAAAAACAACAGCAGGATATTCATTTTGGATGTTTTTTGCGCGATTCAACCTGACGGATCAACTCCTGAATTTCTTCGGTGGTAATTTTCTCCTCCTCTACAAACATGGAGACCACCGAAGAATAGGATTTATTAAAATACTTGCCGACAATCTTCTTAATGGTGTTGCGGCTGAATTCATCCTGTGAGATGATTGCATGATACCTATACGTATTTCCGAATTGCTCATGTCCGAGGAATCCTTTCTCCTCAAGGCCGCGCACAATTGTTGAAATAGTATTGTAATGGGGCTTGTGATCAGAAAGTCCATCAATAACTTCTTTTACATACAATGAACCTTTTTGCCAGAAGATGTTCATTATTTCTTCTTCCCTGTTTGTCAGATGTTTCATAATCGAATTGAATTATAAAACAAATATAACTATATTTTGTAGTTTACCAACTATTAAGCATAGTTTATTTTAAAAATAATTGAACATACATTCCATCTGAGTGAAGATTATTAGAAATCCTGTAAACCATAATTCCAAAAAATAATTCTTCCGGAATTATAACTCTATTTAATGTATCTCTCTCTTCCGTGCTTTTGCCATCTTCGTAACATCTCCGTACCATCTTCGTAACTGGAAAACTATTTTTACACATCATAAATACTATTTTAATACTAATTAGTACAGAAACAGTACAGAAGTAGTGCAGAAACAGTACAGGAGGTATGGCGATGGTATCGTGTTGGTAATACCATGGAATGTTGAAAACCCGAGCAAAAAATTGAAAATCGGATATTAATTTAAGGTATTAAGGGTATCGGTAAAATGAAAAGAGCAGCTGAAATAGCCGCTCCTGCATTATGGTTTATGAAATAATCAGCTTTCAGTAAAATCAATCATCACGGGTTGTCTGCGGAATCCCTTGGTTGAGAAAGCAAGGTAAATTATTCCGGCAAGCAGCCAGAACCCTCCGAGGATTTTTGGAGCACCTGGAAGGTTTATCCAGATCCATAAACAGAAGAAAAATCCCATTGCAGGAACAATAAGGTCAGTCAGTAGTTTTCTTTCTTTTCTTGGAGACCTGAAATAGAGCTGCCGGATTGCTGCAAGGTTGACCCCCATAAAAGCTATCAGGGCTGCAAAGTTGATCAGTTCAGCAGTTTTTTGGTAATTTAACAAAAGGGAGCCTCCGACGGCCAATATCCCAATCAATAAAAGATTAAGAGCGGGCGAATTGGTTTTCGAGTCAAGGTAACCAAAGAATTTTTTAGGCAATACGTTGTCTTTTCCCATGCCGTAGAGAAGCCGTGCCGCTCCCAGTTGTCCTGCCATCCCGCTTCCAAGGGAGGCAACAAACATGGTAATCGTCATGGCATTAAAGAGCAAAGCGCCTCCAACCTGGGCACAGACCGTCATAAAAGCGGTTTCGATGTTTTCAGACGGCATTCTTTTAAAAAACGGGAGAGTACTGTCCACGCCATTTCCCAGCCACATGGTCTGGGCTGATTGTTGCGCCAGGTACATTTGTATGCTGCTGAAAATTCCTGTAAAAAGACAAACGATTAGTATGGCCAGCAAAATATTTCTTTTGGGATTTTTTACATCTTCTGCCAGAGTCGTAATGCCATCAAATCCGACATAAGTCAAAGCAACAAGTGATGTGCCGGAAAATAGCGCTCCAAGGCTAAAGGTCTGAGGATTGTATATGGGTTTAACAGATAACAGACCATTAATCCCACTCTCATTACTGATGTACCTGACAGCTAAAACTATAAAGGCAAAAATAATGATCAGCATAAGGTAGAGCATTATTTTGTTAGCTTTCATGCTGGATCTGACGCCTAAAAGATTTAACATCGTGATAATTAGAACAAAGACAACGACGCCCACCTGAAAGGATAATCCCGGAAATAATCGCTGAACGGTTAACACCCCAAAAATCGTATTGATTATTGGGATGATAAGATAGCATAAGATCATTGTCCAGCCAGCCAGAAAACCCAAATGGGAATTAAGCCCCTTCCCGACATAGGTATAAGCAGAACCTGCCGATGGGAAAAGAGCTGCCATCCTTCCATAGCTGACAGCTGTAAACAACATGGCTACCATACTTAACATCAGGGTTGTTACCATGTGACCTGCTGACAGCACCGATACCAGGCCGAATAAACCTACGGCTGCCACCGGTTGATTTAAGATAATGCCATAAAAAACAAGGTCCCATAAACCAAGAACACGCTTTAGCTGTCCGGGTGAATCCGCCATAATGATTAATGGTTAATGATTAATGGTTAATGAAAGCAATTCTGTTGATCATTAATTTCACTAACAGACGTTAATGACCTCGCAAGATATTGTTTTTTTAAAAAAAATGGCTCAGGTATTTAAAATCTGAGCCAAATTTTCCTTGTTAACCAAAAACTTATGAAAAAAATTAAGAGTGATTAAATGCATAGAGCATAGGGCGTAGGGCATAGAGCAAAAGAATGAAAGTTACTGCTTACTGTTTACAGATCACGTTAACTCTTTCCTTTCTCTCTGCTCCATGCTCTCCGCTCTCAGCTTCCTTAGTGCATTTCAGTCTCACAAACGCCCAAACCACCAATGTAGTAATTAAACTGAACATTTGGATGGCCTGCAAGCAGTGACATCGGGACTGCACTATCCATAATCTTTTTGCTGATCATGAAAGGAGTAAGGCGCTGCCCAAAGGCATTGTCATGGGTTCCGGCTTGCCAGATCGATACTTTCTCCGCTTTCCAGGTTTGTAATGGTCCAACAGTAAGTGCCTGGGTTGGAATACCGGTTACAACACCGCCGGCGCTTGTACGTGCATTCTGCATACAGGTAACCGGGTGAAGATCAACTACACGGGTAGAGAGTTTTCTGAATTCTTCGGGTGTAGGAGGATTATCCTTGTATTTACCTTCTCTTTTTACGGGATCATTAAATGCCCAATGCTTGGTATCACCTTGTCCACCCTGCATCACTGCGCAACGAACTCCACTATCCCAGGATTCATCATATTTCCGGGTATCTGCTTTCGGAAAATGAAGGTGGGAATCCGGCATTCTCAGTTTTTTGTCGATCCTATTAAAACACAGATCTCTATCAGCTCTTTCAAATGAAAGAGGGTGAGAGGCATCCATTTCTTTACCGTTCACATACCATTCGTCCATTCCCCAGAAATGGGCGCTTGAAAGATTCAACTGTATTGCATTAACGATGCGGGCTACCAACGGTAATTGTTCCGTGGGTCCGATTGGTCCACAGACACCTACGGGATTGCTTTCTGTAGATTGTTTCCAGGCGGTGATATATTCCAGAGCTTCTGCCAGATAAAAGTCTTCAAGCGTATCGTAAAAAACTACCTTAAAACCGTCGCGGGACAATTGTAAAATGTCCTTCGGTTTAAGACGGGCTGCATCATTCAATATTTCATCGTCCAATGTGGTGAAATCCCACCACCCGGGAGCCAGCATACTTAGTTTCCTTGCCATGGTTTACTTATTTAAGAATTAATAAAGTGATTGTATTAGCTGATAAAAAACTCAGCATTTATTTACTTGTTTACCAGTACGGCTTTATCGCCTAAGATTTCCTTTAATATATTATCCTGCGGATAACCGTGTCCCAGGTGCTGACGATAACCCTCAGCATATTTAACATTGATGTTCTTTCCCCTGAATTCACCAAACCGTTTCATCGACAGGATGTACTCATCCATTTTATGATGCGCAAGCAACCAATTCCGTTGGCTGGCGTGACAGGCAAGCATTTTCTCTTTTACTGGCATTTCACTGGTAATGTCAACAAACATCGAGGTAAGGATAGGTTGACCCAGAATGTTTTTTGCATCCATTGCATCGGTGTAATATAAATAGGGGATGGGTTCATAATAATCCTCCTCTATTTCAAGATTTTTGATGCCGGTAGAAAAACAGGCTGTCATAACAATCCGGCTGGTGGTTTCATGATCGACCATATAATCGGCCGGATTATGAGTGAAAACAAGAGATGGTTTTATTTTTCGAAGCAGCGAGGTCGTCCGGTTAATGGATTCCCTGTTATACATGATGTACACATCTTCGAATTCAAGACAAGTATAGGAGGCACCGATTACTTTAGCACCTTCTGCTGCTTCAGCCTTCCTGATCCTGCTTATTTCTTCCCTGTTGTACTCTACGGTACCCTTATCACCGGGAGCCATCGTCGCAATGTGAATATTCCATCCAGCCTTCTTCAATAAGGATAGTGTTCCTGAACATTCGATTTCAGCATCATCCGGATGGGCAAATATTGCCAATACTGTTTTATCCATAGTTACTAAGTTTAAAAAAATTATAGTTAATTTATAATTAAATTGATTTAGCTAATCGTTTGGCTCTTCCTATTAAATAAATAATATCAGAGGTTGACAAATTTACCTGTTTTTGCTGATTTATAACAGGCTTCCATTATTTTTTGGCTGTGAATACCTATTTCGCTGTTATTTAAAGGTTTCCTTTTTCCAATAATTGCCTGGCTGAATTCTTCAATTTCAGCACGATAGGTATTGATTGCTTTGGGCTCAATAAGAATTCCTTTCCCATTTTCTCTGGTTTGCTGAGCATTGTAGGAGGAGGAATCCTGTTCTAAATAAGCGGTCATTTTCCCCGAACTCCCCTGACCAATTGTCCCGGAAGCAAGAATGCTGCCTTTTGATCCATAAAGTTCAAGTAAGTTTTTACTGCTATCGTCGGGGATGCAGAAATAGTTGTCAACCATTCCCATCGCTCCGTTTTCAAAAATCAGAGTGGCAACAGAGCTATCCTCTGATTTATAAGAATGGACGAGGTTATTGATCCGGCAACTGACACTTTTCACATTTCCAAAAAACATCTCTAACAAATCGATGCAATGGCTACCCATATCGATCAGTGAGCCTCCGCCGCCAAGGGAAGGATCCTGCCTCCAGGCGCCATCGATAGGAGGATACCAGCAGGATAATTGTGCGCGGCAAAAAACGGGTTTTCCTAATTTACCTTCCCGGATTAGTTTCATAACTTCACGGTGTTGGGTTTGAAACCTCATCATGAAACCTGTCCCAAGATAGACCCCTTCTTGCTGGCAGATCTTAACTATTTTTTCAGCTTCCTTTACGGTTAGACCCAAAGGCTTCTCACAAAAAACATGTTTTTTTGCCTTAGCCACTTTCTCAACATGTTCAAAGTGACAATTAATAGGGGAAGCTATATAGACTACATCGATATCCTCCTTTAATAATTCCTCTATGCTATCAGCGGCTTTGATAGAAAATTGTGCAGCTACCTCTTTGTTAACTGCCGGGTTAATATCATAAAGAGATACCAGTTTGGCATTGGCTGCAGGCATTATTCCCTCAGGAATTGTTCTTCTTCTTGCAATACCTCCTGAACCAATGACACCCCATTTAATTATTTTTTTCAAAATACATCCTCCTTTTGTTGATGAGATGATGTGTTGATGTGCTGATATGTTGATATTATGTATTAAGAAGAAAAGTAATTAATTACTCATAATCATCAACTCATCATCTTATCATTTAATCAGCACATCAACTAATCAGCCTATCAACTAATCAGCCTATCAACTAATCATTTTGAGTACGCCAGAATTACTTTTCTAAGAGCATCTCCAATCTGTTCACAATTTTCTGTGGTATAAGTCGGGAATGCAAAACAAGTAAAGGTGTGTTTTTCATGCCATTTTGCATTTGGCACTTCTACATGTGTATAATCAGCACTTTGTGGATTGGTATATTCTCTGGAATTGAAAGGAAATCCTTTGGAGAAGGCGTTATGCTCCTGGAAAGCTTTTTCTGTATGGCATTGCGGCCAGAAAACTTTCCATACCGGTGCTCCTTCAGCCATTGCGGCACTCACAAATTGTACGATATCGCAATTCATATTTTCGAGATCAAGAGAAAATGCCATCACGTACCATCCGTTTTTACGGTCTTCTGTATTTACTGGTTTATATAATATCTGCGGAAGATCTTTTATTTTATCAATGATAATGGAAGCATTTCTCCGGCGGGTTGGCATATTCCAGTTTTCCATTCTTTCCAGCTCAGCTATTCCAATGGCAGATTGCATTTCTGTCATCCGGTAGTTCCAACCTACCATATTATGGATGTAGGGTAATTTTTGTTCAAGCTCAAGCAGACTTAGACGTTGTTTTACGTCGTAACCATGATCCCTGAAACTTCTTGCACGCCATGCCCATTCCTCGTTATCAGTGGTAACCATTCCACCTTCTCCGCCTGTGGTAAATGTTTTATTCTGGCAGAAGCTGCATCCGGCAATATCGCCCAATGTACCGGTCTTTTTCCCTTTGTAGGAACCTCCGAAAGCTTCTGCATTATCTTCGATTAAGAAAAGATTGTGTTTTTTGGCAAAGGCACTGATCTTATCCATATCGCATACATTACCGTACAGATGAACAGCCATAATAGCCTTTGTTCTTGAATTCACGAGCTTTTCAGCCGATTCTATGCTGATGCAATGATCTTCCCGGTTAACGTCTGCAAATCTTGGAATGGCACCTGCCTGAACAATGGAAAAACTTGATGCAATAAAAGTATAGCTTGGAACAATGACTTCGTCGCCAGGACCAATGCCCAATGCAGTAAGCGCGACGTGCAGGGCTGCTGTTCCGCTGGATACACTGATGGCATATTTACTTCCCTGCCATTCGGCATATTTCTTTTCAAATTCCATTCCTTTTGGCCCTGTCCAGTAATTTACTTTCCCTGATCGAAGCACTGCTTCTACTGCATTGATTGCATTATCGTCAAATTTTGGCCAGGGTGTTAATTTGCTGGTTACGGTCTTTTGTCCTCCATTAACCGCCAACTTAGAAAAACCTTCGGCTGTTATCATATTCATTTATTTTTAATAATTAAAAGTTGTTTAATTGCTGATCCTGCTAATTTCTCTCCGGATCCTGCATCGTATAAAGTTGATCCGGGTGTAGTTTCATATCCTGAGATCATAGGAGTGAACCCCTGGGGACCTTGAGTAAAAGAAGCCTTGGTGGGAAAATATTTCCTGGCATCGTTGGCCAATCCCATGACAATGGTGTTTTTAAACGGAGACCTTGCTTTAATATCCATACCGATTTCGGAAAATAATTCACCCGGCATTCCGACAAATGCCAGATCCCCGATACGCACTGTCATTACTTCCAGACTGTCGATTGTATTTTGGGTTTTGTACATATCCATCCACATCTTTGCAAACTGGGCATCCGGAATTCCATCGGGCTGGAGTGGGGGCATCCCTTCTTTTTTAACTTTCTTCATGATCTTATTGGCCCAATTATATTGTTCCTCTGTGATAGTCATCCGTTTCAAAGGAACCATATCCCTGGAAACGACAATGTCATTACCACTAACTTCAATAGCGTTATCGAATGCAAAAAACGAGGCTATACCAAGGATGTGGCCAATTCTCTCACATTCCTCATACGTATCGATAAAACCTCGTTTATAGTTAACCTGGGTTACATTGCCGCAGCAACCGTTGAAGAAAAGAGGTATGAAATCTGAACCCATATTATTTTTCAGCATTTTGGCAAGCATACCCGGATAATCAGCAGAATAAAGCCAGTTGTTCCCGGTGAGAGTGGTTGCATGACAGCCAAAATTTATCAGACATCCCCGGCTAATGCCATTTTGCGTGATCAGCAAGGTTATCAGACTTGGATCGGCGGGTCCTAAAGGTCCTACCACTGAGTCAACTTTGAGTTTCTCCCACACCATGTGAACTTTACCGTCTTTGGTGAGTAAACGTCGGTTGAAGGCAACATCGCTTTCCTGAGCCCGTCCGATTAAAAATCGGCCTGGTTTAAGATTTTTATTGGCTTCAATGACTGCTGTGGCTGCTTTTGTAAGGTATTCTTTTGCGTGTGGGGCTTGAAGCTCCGATTTTGGTCCGCTATGGGTATGGGTGGCATGAATCATTATATTACCGGCTTTGATATCCGAATTGGAAGCAATATAATCCCGCATCAGTGTCACACTTTCTTTGGGAAGCTTACAAATATCAACGGTTAAGAAAGCAACTTTTTCTTTTTTCCTGTTTTCCACCACTATCGCCCTTGAATACAAAGAATCATGAACTCCCCTTGAGGCATAGTCATTACCGCGATAATTGCCTACAAGGTCAAGTCCGACTTGCGGAGTGTAATTAACTTCGGCCAGTCCTATCAATAACCCGGATTCATTTCTATTCACTCTGCTACATGAAAAGAAAATCCAGCACAGGGTGATAAAAAAAATCAGATGTTTTTGATAATTAGCCATTTTTCCAAAGTTTTTCTTTTTTGGTTGATTCAGTAGCTTCTCAAATTCAGGAATCTAAGTTAAGTTTTCGATAAACGAAGATAATTTATTCTCCATTCCTCGATATAATACTTTTCATTTCAATAATGATATTTTCATTCATTAATTTATTCGAAGGTTATTTTTTGATTAAATTTGGATACTTTGTCACTAATTGTTAGTATTATTAGTTAGCAGTTTATGAAAGTTTCCAATATAAGATTACCACAGGACCCTAACAACTCATTCATCGTATTGAAGGAAACAAATCCTTTTTCCAAATGGCACCATCACCCTGAGTACGAGCTTGTTTTGATTGTAAAAGGACGTGGAAGAAGAATGGTGGGCGATCACGTGGACAGGTTTGAAGAAAATGATCTTGTCCTGATTGGGCCTTATACGCCGCATGTCTGGATGTGTGATCCTGAATATTTCGAAGAAAATGGTCATTTTGCAGGGGAGGGGATAGTCGTCCAGTTTGTCAGGGATTTCCTGGGCCCAAGATTTTTCGAAGTTCCGGAGAACAATCCGCTCGATAAAATTCTTGAAATATCTTCCAGAGGCCTCCAAATTCTGGGTGACTCCAAACAAAAGATCATTAAAACCATGCATGAGATGGTCCTGATGGACAGTACCAGCCGATTGTATGCCTTGTTTTCGATCTTTCGGATCCTTATGTCGCCGATAAATTATAATATTCTGGCCAGTACTGTATTCATGAAACAGATTAAACAGGACGAGCATAACCCTATGCAAAAAGCATTGCAGTACATCATGATGAATTTTCAGAAGCAAATTTATCTGGAAGATCTTCTTGAAATAACAAATATGTCGTACAGTTCTTTCTATGCGGCCTTTAAAAATACCTATCGGATGACTTTTAAGGAATATCTGTTGAACATCAGAGTGGGATATGCCTGTAAGTTACTCACAGGGCCGGGTCATAATATTTCTGAAACAGCTTATCTGTGTGGTTTTGAAAATATATCAAATTTTAACCGCCAGTTCAAACATATTAAAGGTATAACTCCCTCTGAATTTTATAAAAAGGTACACCAGAAGAATAATGACTATTATTAATGTATAATCTGTGTCCGCTATAACCGATCAAAAAATAAAGTAAAGTTTCAAAGATTTTTGCTATTTCATTGCAAAACCAGTTACCTCTGTATTAATTTACATTCTTACTTAAAAGCCCTCCACTAAATATCAAATTCTGCTTTTTTCACTGCTTCCATACATCACTCCGCGGATGGTATCCATATTCATTGTAAGGATTCCCTTGTGATGGGGTTCTCTGGCCAGGTCTTCGAATTTCCCTGTCTTCATATCATAGGAAAGAATATGTCCTACCTGAAATGGTTTAAACCCTGCAGGAGGGTTGCCAATGGAAACTACACCATCAATCGTTTCATAATATCCCACGTGGGTGGCAAAATAGAGCTTCTTTTTTGATTCGATGAAATTGACATGGCTCTTTCCCTGGGCTACTGCATGAAGATCTTTTTCACCGCAGACTTCAGTCAGGTCGCCAAGCATTTTTATTTTGCTTGTTGCAGGATCGTAGGAATACATTCTTCCGGCCACATCAAGGGACTGAGTGCAAAGAATATAATAAATTTTGCCATCGCTTGCGCAGGATATTCCATTGTAGCTGTCATGAGCCTGGGGGTAACCTGAATTGAATACCCTGGCAGTTAATTTGGCCTGGGGAACTTTTTTAGGCTGCCCATAAGATGAAAAGGTAATTAAAATACTGAAAATGAATAAAGAAACTGTCTTTATTGAAGTCTTAATTTATGAATTTGATAGTTAATATTAACATATTTAGTTCTTGTTGGCGCTTTAGGCTTTAGACTTTAGGCATTAGGCTGAAGAATGAAGCCGTTTTACCTATAGACTATAGCCTATTGTCTATAGTCTTGTCAGCTGAGTAAACTACTTTGCCGTTGACAATTGTTTTGAGAACCTCCAGTTTATTATTGATAATTCGGAACATGATCAAATCAGCCCGTTTGCCTTCTTTTATTTCTCCAAGATTGGTAAGCGAAAGCAGCTTCGCAGGATTAGTACTTGCCATTTGAATGGCGTTGGCAAGGCCGCACCCGGTAAATTTCATCATATTTTCCACACAGATGGTGAGGGGAGTAGCGGCACCGGCCAGCACATTTTCAACCGGTAACATCACCACATTGTCGGGAGTGAGGATCAGCCTTTTTTCCCTGCGGTTATACTCACCCGGGGCAAGGCCGGCGAGATCAACTGCATCAGAAATCAGAATGGTTTTATCGACTCCTTTTGCTTTATAGAAAACCTGTACTTCCTCCTTTGTAAGATGATGCCCGTCGGCAATTATGCTTGCAGATAACTGATCGTTTGCCAGTTGGGGCCACAATGGATTTTTGTGGCGGTCGATCATATTGGCACAGCCATTTCCCAGATGGGTTGAAAGCGTTGCTCCTGACTCTACGGCAGCTGCGACCTCTTGAGCATTGCCATTATGATGACCAAGCGAAACAACTACTCCCTTCTCGATGCATTTGCGAATAAACGGAATGGCGTCTTTGATTTCCGGGGCGACCGTTATAAGTTTAATGTTATTTTTTGACGTTTCCTGGAATCCGGAGAATTCATCCCAGTCAGGATCCTTAATGTATTTTTCAAGATGAGCTCCGCGGAAACCCTTCATTTTTGAAAGATAGGGACCTTCAAGATGAAAACACGGGATTGACAGTCTGATATCTTCATCATCCAGCATGGCGGCCAGATTCTGAAAGCTTTTTTTCATCTTCGCGGGATCGGCTGAAACAACAGTCGGTAAAAAAGAAGTTACCCCTATTTTTCTTAACGAATTAATGGCCAGCTTTAGATCTTCGGGTTTCAGGTTCTGATCTGAAAAATCAACTCCCATGTAGCCATTCATCTGGATATCGATCAGACCCGGTGCAATGTAAATCCCCGCACCTGCCTTCCTGGCAGATAAATGTTTAAGTGCTGCAATTTTTCCATCAACAATTTTTATGGAGACAGGTTTCCCATTACTGTACAGAAGCCCCTCTAAGCTCTTGGCATTATTCTGGGCTGAAAGCAATGAAAATGAAAGAATAATTATTGTTAAAGTCAGAACTATACTTTTATGCATTTTGTTGAATTTTATATCGATATCTATCATTTGTTTTGAAGGAGTTTCCTGATAGCGGCCATCAGAATATTTTCAGATTCAGGTGATACTTTTGAAACGTAGCCTGTTTCGTATCCTCCCTGTTTATAGGCCACCGCGGTACCTATATAACCTGTTCCATAGCCACCATAGGCTGCCACCGCAACGAAAAGATCCTTGCGTTCGGCCTTTGCGGCAAGCTGGTATTCAATGAAAGCTTCTCCGGGCAGATGGAGGATGCGAATCTTTCCTAAACTGAGACAGCCAATATTGATCTTTTTCCCATCCTGGCATCTTCTCAGAAATGCAAGCCTTGCTGAATTGGTTTTAACAGACAAAGAATCAGTGGGGAAATTCTTGTCCTGCAGCAGGAGTAAATCTTTAGCGGGCGGAAGCGCCACCGGTTCTGTTGTCCAACCCAACTTTAAATTGGCTGCGGGTATCTTTGTGGTAGACTCCCATGCCCGTTTCATCCCATCGGCAAGCCTTTCGGCCAGTATAAGACGGTTTTCACGGGCCCCGTCGTTGTATTTTCCTGCAGTTACATTGCCGGCTGCCCCATTGAAGTGAATGTGTAATGCCTGTGGTACTGCCAATTGACGCATAAAGCGTGCAATACCAGGGAAATCCGGATTAGGAATTCCTGTGCGATAATAACTCTGCGGATGAGTGGCGTAATAGCTCAGCACTGCAACTGGTTTATCTCCGTTCCAGAAGCTGACCAGCTTTACAAAAGGATCGATTAGTCCCTCAGGTTTTGCACGCAATGCCGGATTCGTGCAGGATGATAGTCTGGAGGCGATGCATCGGCCATTTTTGCCGATGATTCTTCGGTTGGAAGCAACTTCATAAACCTTTGCCTCACCATATCCCACCCGTGTTACGGGTTGAGCCTTAGAAAGTGAATTTCTGACTGCTTCACCCAAACTTTTAATTACTTGTCTTTGGAATGCACCATCATATTTACCTGGATTCAGACCAGCATCCCGAAGTATTTTTTCTGCCCCAAAGTCGCAGGCAGGAGCGTCATGCTGGTGCACAGTATGAACGGCGACTCTCTCAGGAGTTGTTCCTGCGGCTTTTGCAAGTTCTTCACAAAATGCATCGTGACCTTCATCTCCTATTCCTAACCAATCTATGCTGCATAGTACGATTGATTGTCCGCTGCCTTGCAGGACAATGCCCCTGGCTCTGAGTCCAAGATCCCAAGTGTTTACTTCAGGATTGTAGGCAAGAATAGTTCCAACGGGTGGAGTTGCATCAATATCAAAAACGGAAATACGCAATTTCCCCTTCTCTTTTTGCATAGACGTATTCTGACCATTAACGGCGATGCAAACGAGAATGAATAATCCTGTTATAAAATAGCGAAGGCTGAATGTGTTTTTATTAATATTTTCCTTCATATACAGGCAGTTTAAATAGTACCCTGTACTCTGTTTCTTGTGGGAGTAAAGTAAATTCATCCGCCAGTCAAAGCATAGTACTTTTCTTTGCATTATTAATACTTGGTATTTGTAATTCTACTTTTACAAATACGACTGAAAATTCTCAACTTTTAAATGGATCGCTGTTCAGTCACACAATATTACATCTTTTCTGATGATTCTGTAATTTGCTTTTTAGTCATTTCTTTATCTGGTTCCAATAATATCAGTTTCTCTGACGTACTTTTTGATCAAGGTGCCAATGTTTTGAAGGACTATAATTGTTTAATTTTTTAAAGAAAATTTAATTATTTGATAATTAATTAAATAACGCTGTCTGGTTGTTATTTGTTATTTTTGAATATTTTTAAACAAGATAAATATGAAAGTAAAAAAGAGAATTGCTATTGTTGCCCATGACAATCGCAAAGCCGATTTGGCGGAATGGGTGGGTTACAACTGGAAAAATCTTTCATTTCATTCTCTGGTTTGTACAGGAACTACCGGGAAATTAGTTGAAGAAACAATAAAACAAAAATGTAAGGAATTTGATGGGGTTCCACCTGAAGTAACCCGGCTAAAATCCGGACCTCTTGGCGGTGATCAACAGCTTGGAGCAATGATCAGTGAGGGGAAAATAGATATGATGATTTTCTTTTGGGATCCGATGGAACCTCAACCTCATGATGTGGATGTAAAAGCGCTGCTTAGGATTGCTGTATTGTATAATATCCCGACTGCTTCGAACCGGTCAACCGCTGATTTTATTATCTCCTCAGCGCTATTTCACCAGGATTACAAACCAATCCTGAAAGATTATTCTGCCTATATCACCAGAACGGTAAAAGTAAAATAAATATCTGGTCGGCTCAGCACTAACCTAGGATCCTAATTCTGAGCCAACGCTTTCCCAATCCTTTAAGTCATATTGATTATCGTTAATAATCTGGTGCTGAATGATAATTATTTAAATAAATATCATTCCTGCGTTAACGATATTCCTTTAAACTGTGCTTGATACAAAGAATTTGCATTCAAGTGGCAGGAGTTTTGGTTATTTTATTGCAAAGAATATCTCCGGTTTATTGTCTTTTAAGTTCCTTTTCAAAAAACTATAATACATACAAAACTGAACCGGCTTTCGGCCAAATCAATTACTTTATCTTCCGGTATGAAATATTTGAGCCTTGGACATACCAGAGTTCATAATTATAAAATTGATCTTGATTTTCATTGGTACTGATATCATGGTCAACAGACACTGATTTGATGAAATGTATTTTATAAGGTTCCCTTTAAGACTCATTAAATTTGTTTTACCGTAAAATTCAGGACGGGTCAGTAGCAATACACGATCCGATTCCGGGAAATGATTGAAGTATTGTTGAAAATTTAAGAAGGAAAACTGATTGAGTTATATTTTAAACATGTTCAATTATACCACTCCTTTCCCGACCTCAGATTAATAATAAAAATCCCTTTAATAAGAAGGGATTTTTATTCAGTGTTTCAGAGATTTATATTATTCAGAGTGATCCTATTCTGGAAAAGAATCAGCGATGATCAACGGAATGCATATAAGCAATAAGATCCACAAGCTTTTTGGAATAGCTCCATTCGTTATCGAACCAGGCAATCACTTTGGCGAAATGATCATTAAGTCCAAAACCGGCACCGGCATCAAAGATAGCAATATGCGGGTCCGCTAAAAAATCAGTAGAAACGGCTTCTCCTTCGGTGTAGCCGAGAATACCTTTCAGTTCGCCCTGAGAGGCTGCTTTCATCGCTTCGCAGATTGATTTGTAAGGAACAGGGTCATTAAACTTGCAGGTAAGGTCCACCACTGAAACAATTGAATTCGGAACCCGGAATGAAATACCGGCGATTTTACCCCTCATTTCTGGAATGATTCTTTCCAATGCTTTTGCCGCTCCCGTTGTTGTGGGAATAATATTTTGTAAGGCGCCTCTGCCTTCCCTTCGATTCTTTTTAGAGAGACCATCCACTGTGTTTTGGGTAGGGATGGCAGGATGGACCGTTGTCAGCAGGCCTTCCTCAATGCGGAAATTGTCGTTGAGTACCTTTACAATTACAGCAAGACAATTGGAGGAACAGGAAGCATTGGAAACCACTTTCATATCCGGGGAATAATTTTTATTATTTACCCCCATGACAAACATCGGAGAATCATCCTTTGATGGCGCCGACATGATGACTTTCTTTGCCCCTGCATCAAGGTGGGCCTGACATTTGACTTTGTCGAGAGAACGGCCGGTAGCTTCCACCACGTATTCTGCCTCAACTTCATCCCATTTTAGATTGGAAGGATTTTGCTCAGACGTCACACGAATCTTATTCCCATTAACTGTCAGTATTCCATTTTCAAAAGATACAGTTCCTTTAAAGCGGCCAAAAGTGGAATCGTATTTTAACATATAGGTCATGTAATCAGCACTAATAACATCGTTGATGGCAACAACCTGTATATTTTGATTTTCTATGGCAGCTCTGAAAACCTGTCGGCCGATCCGGCCAAACCCATTAATACCAATTTTTATTTCAGACATAATAATTTATGATTTAATGAGGGTTGCAGAGTAACTCCCTCATTATTCATTTTTTAATATTTTTTGGATTCAATAGGGATTAACCATTACCTGATTGAAAAACAAGCAAGCCCCAAAAAATTTGGAGGGCAAGTATAAAGAAATTTTATTAAATAGAGCCGAAATTCAAACATCTTCTTATCAGGATAATAATAATATAATCCTGATCCTACAAAAGGATGGATAATCAGGAAATTTTAGTGCTTATTCCTGATTGAGAGTGTCAACCATCCAGTCATCTGTTCTGAAAAGATTTGCCGGCAGGCCTTCTTTACTAAAAAGATTGGGCATAGCAGTATTCGTGAATCCGAACCTGACGGCTACAGGATTTTTAATAGTTTTATTCGATACTATTATGGTATTCCCTTCAATTTTTGTTGTTGCCGGCAAAAACTTACGATCCTCGCCGGCGATATAAAACCCGGTAATGGGTTGGCCTTTACTAATCAGTCCATTGTCTGCATTGATGAACCCGATTCTTATTTTATTTTTTTCAATTTTCATTGATTGGTACATGGGAAACTGATAGATCAGTCCATTCTTCCCATAATGATCAGATAAAGCAAGGTTGGCTAATCTGAGACCGACATTGGATTTATCAGTCGGATGGACATTTGAAATATCATCTACAAGATCGGATATAACGACCATGCCTGTTTTAGAAATTGAAAGACATTTGGTCTGAGCCTCGCGCAGCAGGGCACAATTAATATTTTTGCCGTAGCGGGAATAAGGAGCGATCTGTACATAATAGAACGGGAATTCTTTTCCCCACGCCTGGCGCCATGATCCGATCAATGTGGTCAGTAATTGTTGGTAGGTTGAGCAGGTCCATACATTATTTTCTCCCTGGTACCAGATGACACCCGATAATTGGAAATTAGTAAGAGGATAAATCATGGCATTGTAGCTATATCCGGGAATAACAGGCCAGGAGGAAGAAGGCGCGAGTTTTTGCGCATTTGCCTTTAATTGAGGATCATTTTCAATAAGTGGTTTAGAAATCCAGACTTCGGCGGCAGTGCCTCCCCAGTTGCTGTTAATAAGTCCCACCGGAACATTTAAAGCTTTCTGGATATTTTTCCCGAAGAAATATCCGACTGCACTGAAATGTTTTATTTCTTCCGGTGTACATACTTTCCAGCTCCCTTCACAATTCTCCTGAGGATATTCTGACGTTGACTTTGAAACATAGAATAATCGTATTTTGTTGTTGTTTGCAACAGGGGCTTCTTCCCCGAATTGCTTCGGCAACAGACTTCTTTCCATATTGCTTTGACCGCTGCACAGCCAAACTTCTCCGATCATTACATCTTCAAGAATAGTTTCGTTGATGAAAATCTTATAGGGGCCTCCGGCTGAGGGTGTTTTAATCTTCCGGCTCCATTTTGCGGTGCCTTCCCCGATTAAACGATAGGATACGGTATCCCAGGTGGTTTTAATGGTGATCTTTTCTCCCGGATTACACCATCCCCAAAGTTTAACCTCACTGTTTTGCTGCAACACCATGTGGCTTCCAATGATTGAGGGTACCCGCACGGCAGCTTGTAATTGTAATAAAATAAGACTGAATATAAAAAATAGACTAAGGGCAGTTTTGTAATAGAAATTTTTCATGTTAATCGTATGGTAAAATAATCCACAAATTTTTAGCAGTTACGGCTTTCTTTTAGACTAATAAGTAATAGGAATAAAATAATGTCATAGGAGGCTTATAGGCTATAGATGTTCAGACCAAAGGTGAAAGGAGAACATTATGATCCTTCAGCCTTAAGTCTAAACTCTAAACTCCTTCAGCCTTAAGATACGACATTACATTCTTGGCATTACTTATTATTGTTCTTATTTATCCCGAAATTTAATACAAAGTGCAAAAGGAATCAATAAAAAAGGATTAACCTGTGAAAGGTTAATCCTTTTTTAATATTAGTTGTAATTAGTAATTTACGGAGTAACTGTTATCGTAATTTCTTTAACAACTGTTTTAGTTTTATCAATAGAACCATTGAAACCAACGAAAACAGCCTTATAGGTACCTGGCTTTGCGTACGTGTAAGGATAAGTTGTTAAAGTTGAAGCCGCAATACCCGCTTTGATGGCACTTGAATAATCCGGTCCAAGATCAACGGAAGTGAGGCTGATCGGTGCGCTTACGGCCCAGTTTTCAGTGGCAGGATCGTTGTCAGGAGCGCCTGGAACAAAAGGAACATAAGGTGTCCATACGGCAGAAGCCACGTAAAGCGGGCTGTTGGGATCATACATCGGATCCTTTTTATCCCATTTCGCCAGTGTCGTATCATACTTTTGCAAAGTGGCATAACGGTATTCGTTACCCCAAAGCGTCAATCTGGTGGAGGTTACGCTTGACTGTGCAAGGTTCGTAGCCGGACTGTTATCCACAATCTTGAAACCTGCATGGATCTGATCAGCGAGTGTCAGTGCAATAGGAGTTGCATTGGCGGTATTGGAAAGAGAATCCTTGCTTTTTATTGCAAATGTTTGTACATACCATTGACGAGCCAGACCATTGGTTTCCTGAGGTTGAGTCACATATTTAAATGCAATATAAATAGGCTTCTTGGCATCTGCTGAAAGGAGATCTGATATATCAACTTTAGTATTAGCAGGGCTGGATGGTGTAAAAGCTGTGCTTGTTCCCGGAGACAAGGTAAACCTGCTGGTAATGTCCGTCCAGGTAGCTGCTTTAACTTTGTCCAGACTGCTGTAATCGCCGTTAAAATCATTGGATGCCAGGATTGAAAGCTGATTGGGTTGCCAGGTTGTACCTGCCACTATTTGTTGTGAGCTTGTGAATTCCATGGTAGCTCCGGCCCCTGTTACATCAATTACTCTGCCGTCTTTATAATTATACTCTTTTAAAGTCTCACCCGAGTAAAATGAAATAGTATGGGCATTACCCGTGAAATTGAATTTTATCGGTTGACCTGCCTGAACAGTGGTAGAGGCGACCGTTACATCAAAAGTCGGCGAGGTAATATCTGATATTTCTTTGTTACAGGAGGCTAACAGAAGCGCTCCAAATAACATGCTATAATATTTGAATTTCATAGTCTTTTTAAATGTAAAATTATTTACCAAAGAGGATTTTGTACGATTGCTTTGTTATTTACACATTCGACAGAAGGTATGGGCCAGAACAAATCTCTCTCGCTGGCATTGGAATAGTATTTAACAAAAGCGGCTGCTGCCCCTTCAAATGCTAATCTGTTTGCCATGTCCTGGTTGACCTGAAGGAATATTCCCCAACGCACTAAATCAAATTTTCTGAAATTTTCCATGTTGAGTTCCCTCATCCTTTCATCCTGGATAACGGAAAGAAAAGCTTCACGGGAGGCAGTTTGTACTGCCGTTAAATCTGCATCAGCCTTCGTCCAAATGGTGCAGGTTGCAGTGGCTCCTGTTCCGCCGCCGCCTGTAATGGTAATAGTTGGAGCCGCGGTATACTGACCTTCCACGAAATAATTCACCCCGGTTAAATCACGGTTCAAAGTAATGGAGGTCACTTTTCCACCTGATACTTTGGCCGTTGCTGTAGCCGTAGCCGGAACAAGATTCGTACTTACACCCGATCCCGCCGAGAAGGTTACCGTCGGTGCGGTGGTATAATTAGAACCCCCATTAGTGATAGTAATATCCCGGACACCTTTTGACCAACCTCTTTCCCGGACATCGTTCACAGCTTTAATGGCTGCAGAGGTCGGCCCGTTGTTGATTTCATTTTCTGCCTCCGCATACATCAACAGGACATCGCTGTATCTTAAAAGCGGATTGTTGATAGGAGTTGAGGAAGTGGCCTGCGGGGTCACGGCTTCAAATTCCCTTCTCCATTTTCCCGGATACAGCGTGTTTTTGGTTGCCTGGACCACCGGATGTGTGACCATGGTCTTGGTAGGTTTGGAACCATAAGTAAAGGATGCAATATCCCACCATTTCCGGTTATCTCCCGGTTCAAACACATCATAAAATTTTGAGGTGATGGTCATATAAGCAGGATCATTCCCCCAGGTCGAATTCGATGCAGGCCCGTTGATATACCCGTTGTTACCCGCTTCAGCCCATTGGGTGGTGTTGTTGCCCCAGTATTCTACTTCCCAGATGCTTTCCTTAATGTCATATTTATCCTGGGCCATGTTAACGAAGATCTGCGGATAACTTGGATTTAAAGCATGTGCTGCCACGGCATCGTCCATTACCATTTTAGCCCACTTACTGGCTTCTGCATACCTGGTTTTATCATTAAGAGGCGCTCCTGCCATGTACAGATTAACCCTTGCCAATACGCCACGGACAGCCGATTTACTTATGGCGCCACTGTATTTCAGGGTCGTAATATCCGGAACCAATGGTTCGGCGGCTTCCATGTCTTTCAAGATCTGCGCGTAGGTGTCTTTAAGACTGGCCCTTGGAATGTCCACGTCAACAATCGAAGAGGTAGGCTCCAGTTTCAGGGGAACCCCTCCCCAAAAGGAGGCCAGTTGAAAATAAAAATAACCTCTCAAAAATAACATTTCACCCCGAATCGCATCCCTGCTTGCCAGAGGTATGGCCGGGTTTTTATCAATATTCGCTAACAGAACGTTGGCTTTGTTAATTCCGTCATATAATGAGGCCCACATGTTGAGTACATAGCTATCGGCTGAATTATAAAAATAATTCCATGGGCCGGTCGTCAGCGAGGTCCGGTTCATAAACGATTCATCTGCCTGAGCGAACGTAAGGTAATTATTATACCAGGTTAAGGGGCTTTGAAGGATATTATACACGGCGGCGCGTGAATAATTCAATTGATCCAGCGTGGTATAATAATTGCTCGGACTAAGAAAATCCGTTGGTTTTGTATCCAGAAATTTCTGACAAGAGCTCAAGCTTATCAGGGAAAGCAAAACGATTAAGTGATATATTTTTTTCATTTTTACTCGAATTTAATTTTAATACTATCTTTTAAAACGCTGCTTTTAAACCAAAGACAATCATCGGAGACCTGGGGTAGGAAGAATAATCGAATCCGGGGGTAAGTAAGTCACCACGGGTTGAAACTTCAGGATCCAGACCTGAGTACTTTGTCCAGGTATGTAAATTCTGGCCGGAAACGCTCAAGCTTAGGTTGCTCATGTACAGTTTTTTAATAATGTTATAAGGAACCGAATAACTTAAAGAAACTGTCTTAAGTTTTATGTAGGAACCGTCTTCAACAGTTCTTGAGGAAAATAATCCGATTGGACCCTGTCCCCTTGTACGATAGTACAAATTGGATGGATTGGTTGGACTCCAACGGTCAGCATAGGTGGCATACTGATTGATAAGGGCCCACCCGTTGCTGTTTCCTTCCATGATCAGACGGTTTGCATTAAAGATGTTATTCCCATAAGACCAGGAAAAGAATACATTCAGCTCAAATCCTTTGTAGGAGAAATTATTTGTAAAACCACCGGTATGAATTGGCTGCCCCCTTCCGATAAAGGTTACGTCAGCATCGGTCATGGTTCCGTCACCGTTCAGGTCCTTGTACTTGATATCACCAGGTTGGATAGTGCTTCTAACCGAACCGTTGCCGGAAACATTAGGTTTCAGTATATAAACGCCGGAAGAAGGATTGTCAAAATCTGAGTACTGGTAGTTACCATCCCAGATGTAACCAATCATCATGCCGGAAGGTTTACCGACTTCGGCGATGTACAATGGTTTATTAAACTGGGATACATAAGCTACGGTGGAAGACAAACTCTGCTGACCATCTGCCAGTGACATCACCTTATTCTTGTTAAAACTTATGTTGAAGCTACTCTGCCATTTGAACTTAGGGGTAGTAATATTATAAGTGTTCAAGGTAAATTCCCAACCTTCATTCCTTAATTCACCGATGTTTTTAACAGCGGTTGAAAATCCGGTAGTTCGTGGCAATTGGGCATTTAAGAGAAGATTCGTAGTGGACTTGCGGTACCATCCTGCTTCAAGGGTCAATTTGTTTTTAAAGAGTCCGAATTCATAACCTCCATCAATGGTTTTGACTGTTTCCCATTTCAAATCTACGTTACCTACATTGCTCATATATACAGCTCCATTCGGGCTTGAATTATTAAAAGGATAACCTACAGATGTATTAATAAACGTTAACCTTTGGACATAATCAAAATCACCAATCCGGTTATTTCCTACAGCGCCGTAGCTAAATCTTAGCTTGGAATTTGAAACGCTGGGAAATAATTTTTCAAAAAATGGTTCACTCTGCATGTTCCATGCTGCTGAAGCGGATGGGAAATATCCCCAGTGGTGTTTAAATTTAGACGATGCATCAGCCCTGAAACTACCTGACAGAAGGTATCTTGATTTATAGTTGTAATTCACCCTGCCTCCGTAAGAAACCAGCGTGCTCGGGCTTGTGCTCATAATTGCATTGTAAGCAGTTCCTTCATCAATTCCGCTGATACCGAGGTTTTCATTGGGTAAGAGCCTGCCGCCGTATCCGTTGGACTCAGTTTTAGTTTTGCCGTTTTCAAGCAATCCCATCACAGTGATGTGATGATCTTTATTGATCGTCTTATTATAAGTAAGAGTATTGGAATTGGTGAGTATGGTTGAAGTGGTATTTCTTATTGAACCGTTGATCCCATTAATATTATTGAGGTTCCAGGGACTACCCTGCGATGTCATGGAATTATAAAAAGCTTCTGCAGTGTAAATGTTTTTTCGGTATCCTCCAACGGTTTTGAAAATAAGATCTTTGGTAATGTTAATGGTTAAATATCCGCTTGTTTCCAGGAGATTCGTGTTATTTCTCTGATACTGGTTCTGTTGACTTATAAACGGATTTACCCTTATGTCAGAAGTTGTAACAGCTTCGTTATCAGCTGGATCTTCAAGAATGTTATCTGTAAGTAAATTCCCTACAGGCCGGTACATCCAGGCGCTTACCAACAAATAAGAAGTAGGTTGGCCAGAACCAGCTTGTCCCTGGTTTACAATTTGACCGTTCTGAGTATATACACTGTTATTAACGGTAAGACCGGTACTGAATCGATTGCTGATTTTCTGATCCAGGGTGATCCTTCCGGTGTAACGGGTAAGACCGGTATTGATGATGGCTCCGGTCAGATCATAGTAAGATCCGGATACAGAATATTTGGTCATATCATTTCCACCCCGGAGGGATATATCGTGGATCTGGGTTGCCCCGGTACGCAGCAGGTAATCCTGAAAATTAACTCCCTTTACATTTTTCCAATCATCCAGGGTTTTAGCCCTTCCTAACGTAGGATCATAACCAAAATAACGGGTTGTGTACGCATTTATGGGATTGAGCTCTGTTTGATATTTGATAAATTCATAAGGACTCATCAAGTCGGTTTCTTTGGGAACCTGCTGGTATCCCATCGAACTGCTGATAGTGACTACTGGTTTACCGACGCTACCTCTTTTGGTTTGGATAAGAATAACGCCGTTGGCGCCTCTTGCTCCATAAATGGCAGTGGAAGATGCGTCTTTTAAGATCGACATTGATTCAATTTCTTCCTGGTTCAAGGTTAACGGATCAAAACCTTCCACGGGAATACCATCTATAACGTATAAAGGCTGAGTGCTTGAAGTTAATGAACCGGCGCCCCTGATGATGATATTGACTCCCGCCCCTGGCTGACCGTCAGCCGAGCTGACGCGTACCCCTGCTACACGACCGGAGAGAGCTTCAGCAAATGAACTTACAGGAGCTTTGGCCAGATCTGCGACTGGAACTTCGCTGACTGCACTGGTTAAGTCTCTCTTTTTCATAGAACCGTAACCAATGACAACCACTTCGTCCAAACTCGTGGTTTCATCTTGCATGACTACGTTATAACTGGATTGACCGTTTATCCCAACTTCCGTCGGTTTCATACCTACAAAAGTGAAAGAAAGAATCCTCGAATTGGGCGCAATCGACAGCTTGAATTTTCCGTCTACATTTGTAATTGTGCCTGTGGTTGTGCCTTTTATGGCAACTGTTACCCCCGGTAAAGGAAGTCCTTTGGAGTCTTTCACGGTACCGGTGATTTCCCTTTTTTGTGCCGCCTCTGTTTGAGATTTGGAATTAAAGGGAGAATCGAAACTGGCTGCATTAACAGCCGCTGAAATAAAAACGAACAACGACAACAGTTTGATTCGTAAGAGTAATCTTGAATCGAACCAATGGCTTGAACATTTCCTGTTACATTTTTTTTCCATAGATTCCATTGTTGAGTGTAAATATTAAATTAATTAAATCAAAATCTTAAATATTTATTAAGATATTTTAAAAAAATATAATAAAACTTTTCAAAAATAAAACTACAATATCAATGATATTGATACAAAATTGTCAAGTACTAATACAATTTTGTTAGTCTTTATAAAAAAGACTGATTTCCCAAATGTACAAAAAAGATTTTTCGTAATAGCTATAAATGAGTCTTTTGGACTGAAATAACTCTTTTATCAATCTTCTTCTCTTGCTTCAATCAATCATTTGAAAATTAAAGGGGAATGACAAAATTCTTTAAAAATGAATATTTTTTAATTTTAATAATCATAAAGTGAGTTTTAAATTTTAATAAAAATTAACTTTTACCGAATTATGTCTATTTAAATTTTAAGATTAATTTAACTTACTTTGTTTTTTGCTTTTGTTAAGTACGTTTGAAATCTATAGAATAATTCGCAGGTGTCCGTTTAAATAATTCTGAGACCATGAATTATCAATTGTATTAAGGCTTTTGGAAGATATCGCCATTACGTGGCTTATTTTTCAAAGGAATGCTGTTTCTGCAAAAATTTAGCTGCTATAGAGCTTTTTTACGCAACGAGTTGCGGCATCTAATCTTCTTGAATTTTTACCCGACAACTGTGATTATAAATCTGGCATTCTGAAAAATAAGGTAATTTTGGGATCGTAAGGTATTAACAACATTGTATCAAAATCTGACAATTGAGTATTACAGATATGTTGATAATTTCAATTACTTCACCTCTCTGTAGAATGCCAAATCTGACTAAAAGCAATACATTTCATCAGCCATTTTTTATTCAGGTAACAGATAACTAATTAGGACAAATGAAAATAAATGTGATGTTCTCACGATTCCAAAAATTTATAGTATTTCACCTGTTCAGTGTGTTTCTCGTTTTTTTAATGTCATCCCATGTCCGTTCCCAGGATTTGGGGCGAGGTTTTTTTGATCACGGGGTGACTACCCCCTGTAGTAACGAACGGGGAATCGTAGCCACTGTAGATGGTAACGGAAGGGATGTTGTTTTGGTCTGGCTCTTTGATCACCGGGGCAGTTATGCACTGCTTATGATAGATGCGGAAACAGGCAAAAGCCAACAGTTTTCACTTCCTTTCCCTTTGGGCGATGCCGTTTATTCATCCCTGCTATCCAGTAAAAATAAGTTTTATACCCTTTTCAATAAAAATTTCGTGGAGTTTGATCCGGTCAAAAGGGCATTTACTTTTTGCAGGAAAGCTTTTCCTTCGGATGCAATGGGGATGGCCGAAGATGATCATGGAGTCATTTGGGCGGTCACTTATCCGGGCAGTGGAGTGGTCTCTTTTAATCCGGACACGCGGGATTTTAAAGACTACGGATCTCTTTATCAGCAAAACTGGGCTCAATATCCGAGGTCCATTGCTACAGACGACAAAGGATATGTCTATTTCGGACTTGGGGAAACCGCCGCTCAGATTGTTGCCTTTGATCCTTTCACAGGTAAAGCTAAACCCATCCTGGAAGATTCGGAACGCAAAAAGGGATCAGCTTTTGTTTATCGTGATCTGGATGGAAAAGTTTACGGGAAATCGTCCCGGGGCGAAGATGGGATCTGGTACGAATTTTATAAAGGGGAAGGACATAAGATAGGGAAACATCATACTGTCAATATTAAACCAATAATAACCGGGGATCAGGGTCTGTGTTATCGTGATTTCCGTGACGGAAAGAGAATAAAAGTTCTGGATTTATTGGAGCGGAAGCTTGTTGTAGAAGACACGAAAATGAAAACCTCCAGGGAAGTGAGTTTTGATTATGCAAGCGACGGAGGCTGGACGATGGGGGTAGGCGCTTCGCCCGATGGCAAATTGTGCGGAGGAACATCATTTCCCATGCGGTTTTTCAGTTTTGATCCCAAAACAGGTTCATGGCAAAACCTGCCTGCTTTTGGTCAATTTAATGCCCTGGCACGTCAGGGAGACCGTATCTATTTCGGTTCTTACGGAGGCGGTTGCCTGTTGGAGTGGGATCCTTCCAAACCATGGGTTAACACCAGAAAGGAGGCCAAAACCAATCCACAGTTTTTAGCGATGGCAACTCCTGTAATTAACAGGCCTCAGCGGGTTCTTGCCTGTCCGGATGATAATACTATTGTATTGAGCGGGACTCCGGGGTATGGTTACACAGGGGGAGGTTTACTCTTCTGGGATCGCGGGAAGAAAAATTATACATTGGTTCAGGATAGCGCTATTATCCTTGATCAATCAACAATGAGTCTTGTGGCATTGCCCGGGGGGAAAATCCTGGGGGGAACAACCACCGGTCCTGGCACAGGTGGTGAAAAGAAGGCAAAAGAAGCTGCGTTATACATCATGGAAATCGGTTCCAAAAAAATAGAATGGCATGAAACAATTCTGCCCGGTATTCAGGATTATAGTGATCTGTGCCTGGGCCCCGATGGATTAATCTATGGGATTGCCGATTTTAAAAAATTCTTTGTCTTTGATCCGGTCAAACGGAAAGTCGTTTATTTGCAGGAAGAATCCGGTTTCGGAAGAACTGCAGGATCGCAGTCTCCGCGGATTTTTGTTTCAGGTCCTGAAAATGAAGTTTATATTCTTTATTTTAAGGGAATTGTGAAGGTGGACCCCAAAACCTATAAACTTACCATGATCGCAGAATCTCCGGTACCGATCCATACAGGGGGAGTCTACCTGGATGGACGGATTTATTTCATAAGCGGATCTCATCTTTGCAGTTATAAGCTCTAATCCCGGAAATCTTCAAACAATCAGATTTTAAATAAAACATTTAATCTATGAGTAAAACATTCAGTAAATCTTATTTCAGCCATCTTCGAAAGCTATTGGTCTATTCTTTGCTCAGTGTATTTTGGGGTTGTCAATCCTCAGACGTTTCACAGGACGTGACAATGGGTTTTGTCGATTATGGAGTGGCTACAAACACCAGTAATCAACGCGGCATAGTAGCCACAAAAGACGGAGAAGGACGGAATGTCGTTTTGGTCTGGTTATACGATTACCGGGGTTGCTATGAATTGCTTATGATCGATGCTGAAACAGGCAGGAGCGATGAATTCCCGGTTCCTTTTCCGGTAGGTGATGCTGTTTATTCATCTTTGCTTTCCAGTAAAAACAAGTATTATACCCTTTTCAATGGTTATTTTGCGGAGTTTGATCCGGTCAAAAGATCTTTCACTTTTAGTAAAAAAGCTTTGCCCGCGGATGCAATGGGAATGGCTGAAGATGACAAAGGTGTTATCTGGGTAGTCAGTTATCCGAGCAGCGGGGTGGTTTCATTTAATCCAACCACAAGGGAATTTAAGGATTATGGTTCTGTATACAAGCAAAACTGGAATCAATATCCGTTTAATACGGCTGCTGATGATGCCGGATGGATCTATTTTGCCATTGGTAATACCGCCAGCCAAATTCTCGCTTTCGATCCTCTTTCCGGAAAAGCAAGCCCGATGTTGAACGAATCGGAACGCAAACGTGGCGCTGCTTATGTTTACAGGGATCTGGACGGTAAAGTATACGGACAATCCTTAAAGAGCAGTAACGAGCCATGGTATGAATTTTATAAAGGAAGCGGTACCAAAATTGGTACACATCCCGTTGTTAATCCAAAACCAGTAATAACTGGCAATCAAAATCTGTTTTATGCTAATTTCCCTGATGGCAAAAAGATCACAAAGCTGGATTTGCTGGGGAAAAAACTTGGTGTGCAAGATCCTAAAACCAAGACAAGCAAGGAAGTGAGTTTCAGTTATACCAGCCAGGGTGGTTGGACATTAGGCGTGGCCGCAGCACCCGATGGCACAATTGTGGGAGGTTCGAGTTTCCCCATGCGTTTTTTTCGCTATAATCCCAAAACAAATTCATGGGGTAACCTCACTGCTTACGGTCAATTTAATGCATTGGCAGTCCAGGGAAATCGTGTGTATATAGGTGTTTACCCGGGCGGATCTTTGTTGGAATATGATACGTCCAGGCCTTGGGTTGACACTAAAAAGGGTTCAGAAACCAATCCTCAGTATTTAACGGAGGTAACCCCTGTAATACACAGGCCTTACCGGGTTCTTCCCTATCCGGATGGCAAGACAATAATAATGAGCGGTGGACCTGAATATGGCTACACGGGTGGAGGATTGCTTTTCTGGGACCGGGAGAAAAAGAGTTCTGTGGTAATTAAGGACAGTGCCGTTGTTCTTGACCAATCCACTTTGAGTATGGTGGCTTTACCAGATGGCAAACTTCTGGGGGGTACTTCCACTGCCCCCGGAACCGGCGGTGAAAAGAAAGCAAAAGAAGCGGAGTTATATATCATGGATGTAGCTTCTAAACATCTGGAATGGCATAAAATAATGTTGCCTGGCGTACAGGATTATTGCGATATGTGCATTGGACCGGATGGATTGGTTTACGGTATTGCTGATTATAAAAAATTCTTTGTTTTTGATCCTGTCAATCGAATGATCGTTTATCAGCAGGATGAAGAGGCCATTTTTGGAAGGACAACCGGGCAGCAGTCACCAAGAATTTTTGTTCAAGGCCCTGATCAGGAAATTTATCTTCTTTTTCTCAAAGCCATTGCAAAAGTTGAACCGGATTCATACAAGCTAACTCTGATAGCCAGGTATCCATTTTCGATCACTGCCGGGGGAGATTACCTGGATGGATCTATTTATTTTATAAGCGGATCCCATCTTTGCAGTTATAAACTTTAGAGGAATTACACCTTATATATTATTGGTAGTAAACAGATGTCTTAATTCTTTAACCGATGAGAAACATGTTCAGTAAATCTTATTTCATCAGGAATCAGAAACTCTATTGTATCTCATTCCTAAGCATATTATTAGGTCTTTTTTCTTCCATTTCCGGTTACTCCCGGGATTTGGGAAATGGTTTTTCTGATCATGGTGTGGCGTATTCGATAAGCAGTCACCGAGGTGTTGTCGCCACCGTTGACGGTAATGGCAGAGATGTTGTGTTGCTTTGGCTTTACGATCATCGTGGCGGTTATGCGTTACTGATGATCGATGCAGAGACCGGTAAAAGCGAGCAGTATCCCATGCCATTTCCCTTGGATGTGCCCTATGGCGATTCCCCGTATTCCTCCATCCTTTCAAGCAAAAACAAGTTCTATACTCTTTATAATAATAACTTTGCAGAGTTCGATCCTGTGAAAAGAGCCTTCACTTTTACAAAAGCGACTTCGCCTCAGATGGCAATGTCCATGACCGAGGACGACAACGGGGTGATATGGGCGGTTACTTATCCAAACAGCGGCGTGATTTCTTTTGATCCAAATACCAGGGAATTCAAAGATTTTGGATACGTGTATAAACAAAATTGGAAACAGTATCCGCGGAACATAGTAGCTGATAATACCGGATTCATTTACTTTAGTATTGGCAACACAGCCAGCCAGATCATCGTTTTTAATCCGGTAACCCGCGAGGCAAAACCATTCTTACCTGAATCCGGGCGTAAAAGGGGATCTGCTTATGTTTACAGAGATCTTGATGGAAAAGTTTACGGGAAAGCACTGCTCGATCCCAAAGAAGACTGGTATGAATTTTACAAAGGAGCAGGAAAAAAAATAGGTATTCATGACCGGATTAACCCTAAACCATTTGTAACAGGAAGTCAAAACCTGTTTCATGCTGTTTTCCCGGATGGAAAGAAAATAAAAAATCTGGATTTTGTCCGGAGAGAGCTTGTTATAGAGGATCCTGTAAAAAAAACTGAGAAGAAAGTCGGTTTCAATTATACCAGCGATGGTGCTCTGGTTATGGGCGTAGGTACTTCTCCTGTTCATACCATTGTCGGAGGTACCACTTTCCCGATGCGGTTCTTCAATTACGATCCGAAAACAGGTGAATTTGACAACAATGAAGCTTATGGCCAATTCAATGCATTGGCCAGCCAGGGCAACCGTTTTTATTTTGGTGCTTATTCGCAGGGAGCCTTGCTGGAATGGAATCCCTCCAAACGCTGGGTTAACACGAAAGTGGGAGAAAAAACGAATCCGCTCTTAATCGCCTCTTCAAGTCTCACAACCCATCGACCGCACAGGATTCTTGCTTATCCCGATGGAAAAACAATTATCATGAGTGGTACGCCGGACTATGGTTATACCGGTGGTGGCCTGATCTTTTGGGATGGCAAGAAAAGAAATCCTATTATGCTGAAGGATAGTATGGTTGTTCTGGATCAGTCCACTTTAAGCATGGTAGCTTTGCCGGACGGCAAATTTCTGGGAGGAACCACCACGGGTCCGGGAACCGGTGGTGAAAAGAAAGCCACCGAGGCTGTGCTGTATATTATGGATATAGCTTCCAAACGGGTAGAATGGCATCAGGCAATAATTCCCGGTGTTCAAAACTATAGTGATCTGTGCCAGGGACCCGACGGATTGATTTATGGAATCGCTGATTTAAATAAATTCTTTGTTTTTGATCCGGTCAAACGAATTATTGTCCATCAACAGGATGTAGAATCCAGTTTTGGCCGGACCATCTGGTCGCAATCGCCCCGTATTTTCATTTCAGGACCTGAAAAAGAGATTTATCTTCTTTTTGTGAAAGGAATCGTAAAAGTCGAGCCAGGTTCGTTTAAACTCTCGATGGTTGCTGAATCACCGGTTCCTATCAATGCAGGAGGAGATTATCTGGATGGTCGCATTTATTTTATAAGCGGTTCTCACTTGATCAGCTACAAACTTTAATGATTAATGGTCAATGGTTAACGGTTAATGGTGATGACGGTAATTTTTGTAAAACCTTATTTGTTATTTTTGACCTTAGTAGAGACAAAAACCGACCTCTTATGTAACAAATGCGAAAGTGACCGGGTGACTTTGTTCAGAGAAAATCAAACTAAAAGAAGTCACCCGGTCACTTGCCCTGTAATGTGAAGGCTCGAACCCGAAAAGGGTTCAACCACGAAGTAAAAGAATTGTGTTATTTTGTGAAATTTTGCTCACAAAGTCCTTCAAAGAGAACTTTTAAATATCTGGTTTTAATTAATGTAATATCAATATTTTATATGAGTGCTATCTCTTTTATATCAAAACTGTTCGCGTTCTTTTGTTTTGTAGTCATTTTTAACCATCCCGCTTTTTCCAAAGATCTTGGCAAAGGATTTACCGATCATGGGGTGACCACTCCCGATAGTAATCACCGCGGAGTAGTGGCTACCATTGACGGAGAGGGAAGGAATGTCGTTTTGGTCTGGCTATTTGATCACCGGGGCGGTTACGCCTTACTGATGATTGATGCGGAAACCGGAAAGAGCCAGCAGTTTTCGATGCCTTTCCCTCCCGGTGATGCGGTTTATTCTTCTATCCTTTCCAGTAAAAATAAATTTTATACTCTTTTTAAAGGATATTTTGCTGAGTTCGATCCTGTCAAACGGGCATTTACTTATTCCAAGGAGGTCATGCCACAGATGGCCATGGGCATGACGGAAGACGATAAAGGAATCATCTGGGCTGTTACTTACCCAAACAGCGGAGTGGTTTCCTTTAATCCCGTTACCAGGGAATTGACCGATTATGGATATGTTTATAAACAGAATTGGCCGCAATATCCTATTTATGCTGTTGCGGATGATGCAGGATGGATCTACTGGGGGATCGGAAATACTGCCAGCCAGATCATCGCTTTTAATCCTGTTACCCGCGAGACCAAAACCATGCTTTCTGAATCAGGGCGTAAGCGGGGGACTGCTTATGTATACAGGGATTTGGATGGAAAGGTTTATGGTAAATCTCTGGTGAATAGTACCGAAGACTGGTATGAATTTTATGAGGGTAATGGAACTAAAATCGGCAGCCATAATTCTTTTAATCCTAAACCGGTTATAACCGGAACTCAAAATCTGTTTCACTCAGATTTTCCCGATGGGAAAAAGATTCAAAGACTGGACTTAATTAATCGTAAACTAATTATAGAAGATCCTAAAACAAATACAGAGAAAGAAGTTAGTTTTGATTACACCAGTGATGGCGGTTGGACCATGGGGGTCGCTGTTTCACCGGACGGTAAATTATCGGGGGGCACTTCTTTCCCCATGCGTTTTTTTAGTTATGATCCCAAGGCAGATACCTGGGTCAATTTTCCGGCTTACGGTCAGTTCAATGCCATAGCCTCCCAGGGGAAACATTTTTATTTTGGGTCTTACCCCCAGGGTGCGCTTCTTGATTGGGATACTTCAAAACCATGGGTAAGCAGAAGGAGACGGGATCACATCAATCCGGAACAAGCCAACCCTGTTATTCTTTGCGCTTCCAGTTTGTTAACCCACAGACCCCATCGGATACTACCCTATCCGGACGGAAATACCATAATTATGAGTGGAACCCCCGAGTACGGCTATACCGGAGGTGGATTGCTGTTCTGGGATACGCAGAGCAAAAGTATGACTGTACTTAAAGACACCTCCATTATTCTCGATCAGTCAACCATGAGCCTGGTCGCGCTGCCGGAGGGTAAATTTTTGGGTGGTACCACCACGAACCCGGGAACCGGTGGTGAGAAAAAGGCAAAAGAAGCCGAATTGTATATCATGGATCTCCCTTCCAAAAGTTTACTATGGCACCAGGTCGTGCTCCCGGGCGTTCAAAGCTACAGCGATATGTGTCAGGGACCTGATGGATTGATTTATGGAATCGCTGATTCTAAAAGGTTTTTCGTTTTTGATCCGGCTAAACGAACAATCGTCTATCAACAGGATGTTTCCGTTACCTTTGGCCGAACGGCCGGCTCACAGTCCCCAAGAATATTTATTCACGGGCCTAAAGGAGAGATATACCTTTTGTTCAACAAAGGAATTGTAAAACTTGATCCTGGCTCGTTTGAAATGACCATGATTGCCGAGTCTCCCATTCCGGTTGAAATTGGAGGAGATTATCTGGATGGACGCATTTATTTTGTGAGCGGATCTCATCTTTACAGCTATAAACTTCAATAATTCGTGGCGGAGACAAAAGAATAATACAAACGGAGAACATATTTAAAAATTTTTATCTAAAATTGAAGCCAATTATAAAAACAACGTTATTATGTCATTAATTATAAACCGAAGAAATTTCTTTTCCAAAACCGCCATCTCTGCTGCAGGGCTTGTGCTCGGCTCAAATATGCAAGGTTTCGGATCAGAATCAGAAGAGCAGCCGCGATCTTCCTCCTACAATATCATGAAGGAAGTTATGAAATACCGGAAAATCGATACACATGTTCATGCATTACTTGGGCCTTCTGTGACTCCCGAGTTGCTGATTGATTTCGCGGACAGGCTGGGAGTTGAAAAACTTTTTATTTCCCGTCCGGTTACCAAAGATACGGCTACCCCCCAGAACATAAAAGATTCCAATGATATGATGCTAAAAATCGTGAAGCAATATCCTGACCGCTTTAAAGCTCAGTTTACCCTTAACGTGCAATATCAGAAAGAATCGTTGGAGGAATTGAAAAGATGTGTCGATCAGGGGATGGTTGGACTAAAGGTGTATTACCAGGTTAAGATCAACGATCCGCTCTTCTATCCCATCATTGAAAAGATGATCGATCTGAAGATGATCACTCTGATGCATTCCTACATCGGGCTTGGCCGCAGCAGTTACCGGACAAAATACGGGAATCTCTTCCCGAACGAGTCCACCCCGATGGATTTTGTCGATGTCGCCAAACGATATCCTGAAGCCATGCTCCAGTTTGCCCACACCGGCGGAGGAGGCGATTGGGAATTTGAATGCAAGTGCCTGCAGGATTATCCGAATATTTATGTCGATGTTTCGGGCAGTAATAATGAAGAAAACATGATGAATTATGCCCTCAAATATTTGGGAGAGGATCGTTTGTTTTTTGCATCCGACAACAGTTATTACCAGTCTGTCAGCAAAATTCTGTCAGCCGATCTGACCGAGACTCAAAGGAAAAAAATATTTTTTGACAATTACAATAACATGTTAAGAAAGGGGGGATACAATGTTGCTTGATATAAATGCTCACGTGGGCCACTGGCCTTTTAAACAGCTTAAGAATAATACCTGTGCCACATTACTGGACAGGATGAATAAGTTTGGGGTGGATATTTCAGTGATCAGTAACCTGAACGGTGTCTTTTATAAGGATACCCAGGAGGCCAATGAGGAACTGTACGATGAAATCAGATCCAGCAAACGCTTCTCTGACCGGTTCATCCCATTTGCTGTCATGAATCCCTCCTATGCCGGATGGGAAAATGACCTGAAAACCATTACCACGAAAATGGGAATGAAGGGCATCTGCCTGTACCCTCTCTATCATGATTATGAAATCACTGATCCCGCCTGTGTTGAATTGGTGCAGCGTGCCCGTGACAAAGGACTTATCGTAACCTTTGCTCACCGGATTGTCGATTCCCGTCAGCGTTCACATATCGATATTTCAAAGGAATGGACCTTAAAGGATATTATGCCAATCATAAAAAAGGTACCGGACGCCAAATATTTTATTGTAAATGCGGCTAATGGTATTTCTGTTGGTGAGGAGGATACGCAATTGCTTAAAAATTCAAAGGTTCTCTTTGATACATCCGGAAGAATTTTAGCAGATCTGGGAGGATCGCTGAAACTTTATGGAAAAGATAAATTTGCATTCGGAACTCATTCTCCGGTACTGGATTACCTCTGCGGATTGTTGCGGATAGAATCCCTCCGTCCCCAGGAAGCAGATGAGGCAACCAAAGAGCTTTTACGCTCAGGAAACGCCAAAAAAATGTTAGGAATATAATTTATTTCTAAAAACATAAATCCAAAGATCTATGGATAGTACAACTCCACCACCCAATGGACAGGGAAGGATACTTTCCATAGATTTTTTTCGGGGGTTTGTCATGTTTGTCCTCGTGACAGGGATTACCGGCATTTTCAGCGAGTGGGTTAAATCCGGGAATGCGGGTGGCCTGATCACCTTGATCAATACTCAATTCAGTCATGGTGTCTGGTATAACCTGACTTTTTGGGACCTGATCCAGCCTTTTTTCATGTTCATTGTTGGTGTCGCCATGCCCTTTTCGCTGGTCAAGCGGATGGAGCGGGGAGAACCCTGGAAAAAATCACTTCAACATGCCTTGATCCGTTCCTTCTGGCTGCTTGTCCTGGGTTTCATGCAGGGAGCTACCGAGAAGACGTATTCTTTTACAAACATTTTGCCTCAATTGTCTTTTGCATATCCGGTTGCCTTCTTATTGATGCGGATAGAGGTAAAATGGCAGTTGCTGATTTCATTCGTTTTAATCCTCCTTTCTGACCTGCTTTACCATTTTGGGCCGGTGGAAGGTTATAATCAGCTCTTCCCGGCTCATAACTTTGGTTCCTGGCTTGACCTGGCGGTTTTTGGTCATCTGAATCCCCGTCATTGGGTTACTTTCAATGCCGTACCCACCACTGCCCATGTGATTTGGGGTATCATTGCCGGAAAGTTCCTTATGAAAGAGAATTCCGATAGAAAGAAGATTCTTACTCTTTTCATCGCCGGATTGGCCGGATTAATAATCGGATTTTCTTTGGATGCCTCTATCCCGATTATTGAAAGAATTTCAACAAGTTCCTACGTGATTGTTACCGGAGGTTGGGTCCTGGTAGCCCTGGCATTTTCCTATTGGCTCGTCGATGTGATGAAATTCAAAAGGTTCGCCCGGTTTTTTGCCGTTGTAGGAATGAATCCTATCTTTATATACCTCTTCTCCATGATGGGAGGTGGACGCATCTTCAATCGTATGGCGGTTCCGTTTACTTACAGGATTTTCAGCTGGAGCGGTCCCATTGTTACCAACATGGTAACAATTTTAATGGTTGTTGCAATGTTCTGGTATTTATGCTATTTCCTTTACAAACGAAAAATATTCTTTAAATTGTGATGAAATAGTCATTGATAGTCATTAATAAGTAATGTCAGGAATATACTGTCGTATTGTTGGGCTGAAGGAGTTTAGACTTTAGGCTGAAAGTTCATAATATACCCCTTTTATCTTTAACCTGAACACCTATAGACTGTAATCCTCATATGACATTATTTTATTCCAATTACTTAAGTCCCGATAGATAGCCGGTTCGGAGAGGTATCAACTCCATGTTGACTGTGCAGTATCTGTGCATTTTTTGTGCAGTGGCTGTGCTAAAACTGCACAACAAGTGCACAACAACTGCACAGCAAGTGCACAGCGAACATGGACTTAAGGTGGAGGATTACCCTTTTTATCCCCGGCTCTTTTGATTTAGAAGATTTTTTATTTTATTCGGATCATTTTTGTAACAAGGCGAATCCTGAAGCGAAGGGCTGCGATATTCGCGTTATTCGATTCGCGAATTAACAATTTGAATTGTCTTAACCCTATTTTTATGAATAATCCTATGATAAGAAAGAACAGTAAATCGGAAAAACAAGGGTATGCCGGAAGGGGCATTTCATCCCGGATTCTTTTACTGATTCCGCTGTTGCTGGCCATTCTCCTTCCTGTTTTCGGAAAAGCTCAAAGGAAGGGTGATCCAGGCCTCTCAAAAACATTATATGATGCTTTTGGCTACTCCTATCCGGTGACCGGGGTCATCGATCTGTCTGATCCCATGGCGACTGACCGGTTCTGGTCACTGATCCGGCCGGCGCAAAAAATTGGGAAAAGCGTTAATCCCTGGATGAATAAGGTAGTGCGTGATTACTTTTTTGGTCGGTACTGGACGCACGAAGGCGGTAACTGGACTCATATCGAAGATCCGGTGGCAAGTTCAGCGTTTTTGTTGGGATTGCCCCACGGAACAGGATTACTGGGAAAAGAAACGGATCCCTCGCGACCTTTGATTATAGCCGATGATATTCCCTTTCATCCTATTATGCGCCGGTGGAGCAACTACAGTTCCAGGTATTATCCGAGGCGGATGCACGACTGGACGGTGGGAAGCCTTCAGCCTGCCTATCTTATTACGGGTAAAAAGGAGTACCTGGAACGGATGCGCGAGATGCTTGATTTCCTTCTGTACTCTCAATACCGGCCCAACGGACATAACCAATTCGTGAAAGATTTTTACCCAGAGGATTACACCAAACTTATGGAGAGCGGACAGGCCAAAAGCTGGAGGGGAGGATGGGATTATCTCTTTGACTGGGCATGGCTGGATGGATACGGGTATCAGTGGAGCCTGCACGAACCGGATCATCATGTAGGCGCCAATATCGCCCTGGGAATGCTGCAGGGTTGGCAACTCCTGGGTGAGGAGAAATATTTGAAGTCAGCAGAGGAATTTTTCAATTACCAGATTCCTCAGTATGGGTTCCATACCGGGGTGTGGAACGGACACTGGTATTACTGGACTCAGTACGGACGTGGCGGTTCGCTTAAAAGCAGTACCAGTGCAACCGACAATATCCAGGCCCTGGTCGCCCGGACTGCTGCCATGATGGGATATTATAAAAAAGATCCCGTTTTGCTGGAATACGGTCGCGGTTTGCTTTGGTATATTGTGCGGGAGCTTAAGACAGACGGCCGGTGGTATTATGACGGGGCGGAGAATCCCATGAATCACCGGCGGTATAAATCTCACGAGGGTGTGGTGTTGAATGATGCTTTGACGGCAATGGTCTACCTGATCAAGGCAGGTATCCCGGTGGATGAATTCATGGAACCCTTCGGGAAAGCATTGATCTGGCATCGTGAAAATCTGGATACCATGATCCCCGAGAAAGATTTTCAAGCCTGGAAGACTTTTTCGGAGGGAAATACAATTATATATGTGCAAGCCACTACCAATTCACTGAGTAAGCTTTCGCCCGGTGAATCAACCAAATTGCTGACATCAGTTTCAAAATTGGCGGCAAATGCATCCGGCTGGGAGGAACAGCCTGCAAAAATTAACGATACACTGAATCAGGGTGAAATCTTTAAACTTAAATATCCCGGGATGGATGTGTCACCTTTATCAATTTCTGCCGCGATGAAGGATTATGGCATTGTCACAAAAAAAACCAGGGTACTTCTGCCGGAGTTCTCCGTCACTGCTGAAAATTTTCCATCTTTACCGGCCCTTATACATTTTAATGAATAATTTGGGTATTTCAGAGATTAATTTCTGCCACCAAAACACGAAAACACAAAGTTACACCAAATTATAAGATAAGTATTTTAGCATTGGTGGGTTTTGGAGAGCTGGTGTTTTGGCAGCATTATTTTAGAATGATTATTGAAATTGTTAATACGACATTTGATTTAAATACGTATTCTTATGACTAAAAAAATGGGGAGTTTCAGCCAATTATCGTTAGGGCGGATCTTCAGGCTGATTCATGCAATGTTACCGTCTATGTTGAAGGAAACGAACCTGCAACTCTTCATTTTAAAAATGGGGAGAACAGACTTGAGTTTCCGGTAAAAGCCGTTAATACCGAAAGCAGGGTCCCGGTTAAAATTGAATCCGGTGGAATGCCCTCTTATCAAACCATGGGAGACTTTAATGATCCGGGTGGAATAGAGAGATCGGGAAAGTTTCTCTCTACTCCGAGGTGTTTTTTTTTTAAGATTAGGTTATCAAAAATATCATTAACACTTAAACAATCAAACATTACCGGGTGTGCGACAAAATTAGCTTTGCTGATCTTCGATTCCCGTAATGAAAAATAGGGATTGTATAACTTGTAGTAAAAATAGTAAACGGGGGAAATGGGGAAAATGGCTTTTTTTATTGTTTTACTGTAACAACACATACCTTCGACATTAAAATGGCGCATCTTTTCAATGCTTAATTCCCATTAATAACAAAAAAGTATCAAAAAATGACAATTGTTCATTATTTGTGTATTGATTATTTGAATTATTTTAACTTACCAAGGAGATTGCGGTTTTGAAAATTTCCTTATATTTCAAGTATCTGATTTTCAGAATTATATTATAATTGAAATCAGATTAACCTGAACGATTGTAAACTAACAACCTCCTTTGTTGAGGGGGCAACACGGGATTAATTGATTGCTCTGACATAATTATCTATAAAAGAAAAAAAATGAAAACAGAAAATCTGAACAGAAGAAAGTTTGTCTCATTAGTTTCGGCAGGATCCGTTGCCGTTGCGTCTACCAGCGTAGTATCGGCCATGGGGACATCAGGTAAGAAATCACCCTCAGGTAAACTCGCAGTTCTTGGCGGTGACCCCGTGCGCAAGAATAAACCTTATCACAGCTGGCCATGGATTGATAAAAATGTGACCGATGCTATCCTGAAAACTACCAACAGCGGGAGATGGTGCAGGATGGGTGTCCCAAACAGCACTGCTACCAGCTTCGAAAAGGAATTTGCTGCCATGTTGGGAGCCAAATATCTGGTTGGAACCGGTTCTGGTACCCAGGCATTGAACACCTGCGTGGAGGCGCTCGAAATCGGCGCCGGTGATGAGGTGATCACCTCTCCTTACAGTGATATGGGGACCATTGCCTCTATACTTGTATGCCGGGCTCTTCCGGTAATGGCAGATCTTGATCCGGATTCTTACCAGATTGATCCCGACCAGGTTGAAAAATTGATCACTCCCAACACAAAGGCCATCATGCCGGTGCACATCATGGGGGTTCCCTGTAACATGGAAAGGATCATGGCCATTGCAAAGAAACACAACCTTTTGGTCATTGAAGACGCCTGTCAGGCTCATCTTGCTGAATACCAAGGCAAGAAGTTGGGAACCATCGGTAATCTGGGAGCATTTAGTTTCCAGGAAAGTAAGGTGATTTCCTGCGGTGAAGGCGGTGGTGTGGTTGGTAATGACGATACCCTGATGGAAAGATGCTTTACCGTCATGAATCATGGTACCACCCGTAAAGGCATTACCGAAAGAATAGGTCCGAAGTACAGGATGACTGAATTTGAAGGGGCTCTGTTGATGGGGCAGTTGCCGGGTCTTCAGGAGCGTCATGAGATACGAAACAGGAATGCCAATTATCTCCGGTCCAAACTCAAGGGTTTCCCGGGTATTGTTCCTCAAAAACTCTATGAGGGAACAGCCAGCGGTGCTTATTACAGGTTCTCGATGACCTATAATAAAGAGCATTTTAACAATGCAGACCGCAGCAAATTCCTGAAAGCTATTCAGGCTGAAGGAATTCCACTTAGCGGTTATATTGCTCATGGCTTGCACAAGGAACCCTGGACCGATTATATCCAGAACCTGAGAGTTTATAAAAAGATGTATTCTCCGGAAAGAATGAAACAATACAAAGCCCAGCTTGAATTCCCGAATTGTGACAAGGTGTGCGATACCCTGGTTTCCATAAGTGGTCCCGGTCCCCTTTTGGGAACACAAGCCGACATGGATGACATCATCAATGCGATCATGAAGGTTTATGAGAACAGGGATAAATTGAGTTCCATCTAAAAAAAAGACCAGGTCAGTCCCTTTTTGATTGATTATAAGCACGGACTGATCTGGTTTTATGTTTTTTTATTACTTGGAATTCATTTTTTGCAAAAATTAACATTAAATACCAAAATTGTATCATTATTCGACAATTTTATACCATTTTTATTAATTTTCACACCCTACTTTTAACCAATTATAAAATAATCTGCTTGAAAGCGGAAGGTTGGCAGTAAAGAAAATTGTAAAATTTTGATAAAATCGGGTTAATTTTAAGTTTGGATTAAAATTAACTTCTTGAGTGTTTAATGTTTGGCCTTTTCTGTTTTTCAAATTGGATTTCATGGGAAAAGGTAAGTATTGTTTAACTGGAATAAACTAGCCCACAATGAACTTTAAATCAAATTCACCTTGAGCAGTTAACACAAATGAGATTATTTGTTGTTAAAATTATTGATTGTCTGAAAACATATATTATATGTTCTCGGAACTATTTGTTCGCGTTTTGATGGAATTTTAATAAATATTCAACTAATATGCTAAATCATAAAAAAGTAAAAATGTTTAAATCTCAATCTCATAGAATATGAAAAAATTCACCGAACTTCTTTTGAAATTATTCATGGTTGTTGGCTTTGCGGTCTTTTTCTTCGTGCCTTATTCTCAGGCCCAGGAAAAAGTTAGCAGTTCAGCCGGCAATGACAATGCCAAACAGGTGTTGTCCAATTTTTTAACTGATACGGTTAATGTACTTTACGGTACAAAACCCCTGAGAAATGTAACAGGGGCCATCTCCACGGTATCCGGGAAGGAGATGGAAAATGTTTCAGGGCATAACAGAATGAATGCCCTTTCAGGTCGAGTGGCAGGTCTTTTTGTTACCCAATCCGAAGGTTTACCGGGCTATGAAGCTCCCGCGCTTGATGTCCGCGGTAATCATACTTTCGGAAATTACAAGAATCCGGTGGTTCTGGTCGATGGCCACTACACCGATTATAACGCGTTGGATCCTTACGATATTGAAAGCGTTACCGTCCTTAAAGACGCTGCTGCAGCTGTCATGTACGGATTGCGTTCCACCAACGGAGTGATCCTGATCACAACCAAGAAAGGCAAAAGCGGAAAGATTCATGTAAGTTTCAACAGTGAAACCTCTTTTTCCCAGCCGACCCGCTTGCCTAAATTCCTGGATGCTGCCCAGTATGCCCAGCTTTACGACGAAGCCCAGCTGAATGACAATCCGGCTGCCACTCCAAAGTATGATGCAGCCGCAATTGAAGCCTTCAAAAATGGCAGCGATCCTTACAAATACCCGAATGTAAACTGGACCAAAACGCTTTTAAAAGACTACGAAGTCCAGACCAGGAACAGCATCGGCATTAGCGGTGGAGGCAAAACTTCCAAATATTACGTTTCTGCCAGCTATTTAAGCGATAACGGTTTGTTTAACACGGATAAAAGTATCAATACTTACAGCACCAATAACTCTCTTAGGGTAACGGGCGTTCATGGCAATGTTGAACTGGATCTTCAGAAAAATTTGACCTTTAGTGCTGACATGCGTTTATCAAGGGATGTCCGCAATGCACCGGGTGGTTACAGCGGTGATTATGACACCTCGCTTTTCACCTATTTGTATTCCACGCCTTTTGCAGCTCATCCGATCAGAAATGCTAACGGGTCGATTGCCGGAACCGCCGACTACCAGAATAATCCTTTCGGTCTTTTGAATTATAAAGGATATTCTATCTGGGATCATACCACCTTGTCATTTCATCCATCTTTGGTTTATGATCTTGGCAGCGTGGTAAAAGGATTAAAACTGAAAGCCAATTTCGGATACACCAATTTAAATGAATATTACACCAACCGTGTTAAAAACTTCGCTACCTATCAGTTAAATGCTGATGGAGTAACTTATACCAAGAGAGGACTGGACACCGCTATCGGGAATACAGGAGGTCAAAGCAGTATTTACAGGTATTTCGAACAGGCAGCTTCTGCAACCTATGATGCAGTATTTGGGAAACACAGTATCAATGCATTCCTGATGTATCAGCGTGAACAAATTGAGGCTGCAATGGTATCTAATCTTGCTCAGAATTACCAGGGGCCTAAAGGAAATTTCTCCTACGGATATGACAACAGGTATCTGGTTGATTTCACCTTCGCTTATCAGGGAAGTGAACAGTATCCTGCAAGCAAACGCTATGGATTCTTCCCTGCAGTGTCTGCCGGATGGGTTCTATCGAATGAAAAATTCATGAAGGATTTAAAATTTGTGAACTTTTTGAAAATCAGGGGATCTTATGGTTTGACTGGAAATACCTCTGCAGGAGCGTATCCGGGAGCTGGAACTTATTTTGCATACCTTGGCTCTTTTTCAACCGGTACGGGTTATTATTATGGAGTATCTCCTGCCAGTTTGACCGGTTATACCCAGAACAGAGTTGTTAACCCGGTTGACTGGGAAAAATGTAAAAAAGGAAACGTAGGTATTGATTTTGCATTGCTGAACAACCGGCTTTCCGGTTCGTTCGATTATTTCCATGAAAGGAATGAGGATATTAACATTTCAGGCGCCATTACCGGCATGTATGGAGCCACCGCTTATAATCCGGTCGGAATTTTCCAGAACAAGGGATTTGAAGTTGCGCTTGGGTGGAACGATAAAATAGGCAAAAATTTTGAATATTTTGTTAAAGGTAATTTCAGTATAGCCCAGAATAAAGTTGTTTATTCCAACGAGCAGTTCCGCAACCATCCCTGGATGTACACCACGGGTCATCCTTCTGGTTGCAGATACGGGTATGTATTTGACAGGTATTTTGTAGAGAGTGATTTCGATGCCAATAACAAACCGGTTGCAGATATTGCCGATCAAAGTTTATTAGGTACTACACAGCCAGGGGATCTGAAGTATAAAGACCTGAGCAACGATGGCGTCATTGATGCCAATGACCAGACGGTAATTGGTGATCCTAAAATTCCTGAAATCAACTATGGTATCAATTTGGGATTCAAAACCTGCGGGTTTGATTTCAACGCTTTGATCATGGGTACCGGAAACAGTACTACCTACAACTCTGGTTACACTTACTGGGATTTCAATGGTAAAATCGGAAATGTACTGGAACACCACCTTGGCAGATGGGTACCGGGTTCTGGCCAGAACGCAACTTATCCAAGATTGAGCATCGCTGGTACCAACAATTATGTATCAAGTTCATATTGGGTACAGGACAATTCTTTTGTAAGATTTAAATATGTTGAGCTTGGTTATACATTGCCTTCGAAAGTTTCCAAAAAGATCGGAGCATCTAAAGTCCGCTTTTTTGTAAACGGGAACAATCTGTTTGTTTGGAGCAATGTCAAGGATAAAGATCCTGAGTTGCAGGAGAATGGATTGGCTTATCCAATTCCGCGTACCTATAGTGTAGGGCTCAATCTCAATTTTTAATTCTAAAACTTAAAGTGTATGAAAAATATTATCTATACTTTTGCATTATTACTGGCGTTGTTATCTTCCTGTTCAAGAGAAAGTATCAACAATGTGCCTTATGATTTTGCTAAGCCGGAGGTGATTTGTGCCGACTCGGCTAAGGTGGCCGGATTCGTCGCAAATGTCTATTCTTCCATGCCGACAGGCTATAACCGTATCTCCGGCCCTGCCATGGTAGCTTCCGCAACGGATGAGGCCGTTCATGCCGTGAGAGGTTCGGGAGCTGAACTTTGGGGTGAAGGAAGCTGGGGCCCTAATAATTTGTATGACAATACATTTGCGGCGTGCTACACTGGTATTCGCCATACCTTTGATTACACCGATATCATTGAACCAAAAATCAGGGATATCGTTGTCACTCCGGCAGGAAGGAAATTGTTTCATGGACAGGTTCTTTTCCTCCGTGCATTGTACAATTTCGAAATTTTCAAGAGATTTGGGGGATATCCGATTGTTCTGAAATCACTGGATGCTCTTACCGATGATTTGAACATTCCCCGTTCCAAATACGATGAATGTGTAAAATACATTTCTGATCTGTGCGACTCCGCTGCAACTATCTTACCGACTTCTTATCCTGCTGCTCAGCTTGGACGCGCTACCAAGGGGGCTGCCCTGGCATTGAAAGCAAGGTTATGGCTGTATGCTGCAAGTCCTTTGTTTAACGATCCATCCAAAACCAATGACGATCTGGAACACGGAGCCTATGATGCTAAAAAATGGGAAAAGGCTGCTGATGCCGCCGCTGCTGTTATCAATCTGAAAGAAAATGACAATCCGGTTTATGGATTATACGCTTCGTATGATGCCTTCTTTACTACACTGAATGGAAACAAGGAAATTATCCTTTCCCAAATGACTGCTGCCAGCAACACTGTTGAAAAGCAGAATGGTCCTGTCAGTATTACCGGCGGTCAGGGTGGTACCTGCCCTACCTGGGATCTTGTCAGCGACTATGAAATGGTGACTGGTATTCCCTTTGACTGGAGTTTGCCGGGAAGCCAGGCAAATCCATGGGCAAACAGGGATCCCCGTTTTGCAAAGAGTATTTTGTACAACGGCGCGACCTGGATGAACAACATGACCATTCAGACTTACGAAGGCGGTCCTGATAAAGTCGGGAACAATGCCACCCGGACTGGTTTTTATTTAAGGAAATTCCTGGGCATCGGTGCAAGATGGAATGCACCTACCGGTACCACCTACCATTGTTTCCCATTATTCCGCTACGGAGAAGTCCTGCTGAATTATGCTGAAGCCATGAACGAAGCCTACGGTCCGGATGTTGACCCGAAGGGATATGGAATGACAGCGCGTCAGGCCGTTGCCTTGATTCGCACAAGGGCTGGTTTAACCGGCAACAAGGATTTTTCGGTAACCACAGCAGCTAATTATGTACCTGCCGGTGATAAGGCAAAAATGCGCACTGCCCTTCAGCATGAACGCAGGATCGAACTTGTTTTTGAAGAACATCGTCATCTTGATTTAAGAAGATGGAAGCTCGCTGAAACCGTACTGAATCAGCCGGTACATGGATTACAGATTGTTAAGAATGCCGACAATACTTATACATACACACCTATCGAGGTAGAAAAGCGTGTATTTGATGCTAAGATGTATCTGTATCCTTTCCTGCAAACGGAAATAGCAAGGAATAAGAATTTAGTTCAAAATACTGGCTGGTCTAATTAGTAATAAAATTATGAACATCATGAAAAGAATTCTTACATTTATATTGTTTATCATTATTGCCGGTAATCTATTGGCACAGGAGATTACAGTCTCGGGGCGTATCTTATCCGGAGAGGATAATTTGGCACTTCCCGGTGTGACTGTAGTCGTCAAGGGAACAACGTTGGGAACGATATCTGATGTGGATGGTAATTATAAAATTAAAGTTCCTTCCAAAAGCGCTGTTTTGAAATTTAGCTCGATAGGGTTTGTTACGCAGGAAATGACGGTGGGAAACCGTACTGCCATTAATATTACCTTAAAACCAAATGTTACCGCTTTAAGTGAAGTTGTTGCCGTAGGTTATGGCCAACAGAAAAAAGCGAGCGTCAGTGGCGCTATTTCTTCAATCAATAATGAACAATTGAAACGTCAGTCTACATCGAACCTTACCAGTTCCATTGGCGGTAAAGTGACCGGTGTATTGGTTCGTTTGAACGATGGTAATATTGGTGGTGGTGACAACCGCTACACCAATCAAACCATGGACGATGCTTCCATTTATATTCGAGGTTTAGCTACAACCAATAATGCGGCCCCTCTGGTTCTTGTCGACGGGATCGAAACAAATTTTTCCAGGATCAATCCAGAGGATATTGAACAGTTCACCGTACTGAAGGATGCATCGGCAACTGCAGTATATGGGGTAAGGGGCGCTAACGGCGTTATTCTGATCACTACAAAAACCGGTTCATTGGGAAAACCAAAATTAACATTGAGTTCCCAGTTAAGAATGCACCAGCCTTTGAAATACCCGCATCCTTTGCGTGCTTATGATTATGCTGTTTTGTATAATGAAGCTTTAAGGAATGGCGGACTTGCTGAAAAGTACACGCAGGAAGACCTCGATCACTGGAAGACCGGCGATGATCCTGTCGGGCACCCGGATGTTGACTGGTATAATGAATTGCTGAAAGATCACTTTTGGGAACAACAGCATATCATGACACTTTCAGGTGGAACAGAATCTGTAAAGTATTATGTTTCCGGTGAATATGACCATGCCGGCGGGCCTTTTGATGCAGCGCCCGGTTTGGAATCAAAATACAACCGTTACAATTTGCGTTCAAACTTTGACTTTACCATTACCAAGACCACTGAGTTGAGTGTAAAGTTGAATGGACGTTACGAGTATAAGGGTGATGTTAACCATGGTGAATCTACCGGACAGCGTTATTATGGATCCTTCTGGTATGATATTGATAACCATTTGGGCAATCAATCTCAGATTTACAATCCAAACGGAACCTACGCTTTTGTACTTGCCGGCTGGAATGCAATGGCCGATTTGAAAGATGGTGGTTACCGCACACGTATGACCAGTGTTGGCGAGTCCAGTTTCAATCTGAAACAGAAACTTGATTTCATTATCAAAGGCCTTTCTGCAAGGGGGATGTTTGGTATGATTTATGGCTCCGGAACGAGGAAGCAGATCGGTGGTGAGCAAATGCCTGAACTTTGGGATTACGATTACCAGACCCAGAAATATAAGTTAAGAAGGGCAAAAGCCGTTCCTACCATGGGTGTAGATGCTCTTTCCTACACAAGGAGATTGCATTATGAAGCTGCTGTCAATTATGACCGGACCTTTGACAAACACCATGTAACAGGAATGGCCACCTACAACCAGGATTCCAGGTATACTGATTATACCTTGCCGGTAAGTTACCGGGGTCTTGCCGGCAGAGCAACCTACGATTACAAATCAAGGTATTTTGCTGAAATGAACCTTGGTTACAATGGTTCTGACCAGTTCGCAAAAGGACACCGCTATGCTTTGTTGCCGGCCGGTTCATTGGGCTGGATTATTTCGGAAGAAAAATTCATGAAGGATAACGTAAGGTTTGTCAACTTCCTGAAATTAAGAGGTTCTTATGGGGATACCGGTAATGATCAAATTGGTGGATACCGTTTTTTGTACCGATACCAGTTTAGTGGTACTTCTGGTACCAGATGGTTCGAATATGCACCGGAAACCTATAATTTTGGGTTAACACCTGTAAGCATGTATGGAATGGCCGAAGGTACTTTGGGTAATGATAAAGTTGCCTGGGAAATTGCCCACAAAGCCGATCTTGGTCTGGAAATGAAAGCATTTAACAATCACCTGAACCTGACCGCTGATGTTTTCCAGGAAAAACGTGATAATATCCTTGTTATCAGAGGTGATATTCCACAGATTTCCGGCTTGACCAGTTCGCAGATTCCTGCCATGAACCTGGGTAAAGTTACCAACAAGGGTTATGAAATTGCAGTTTCCTACAACAACAATATTGGTGACTTTGGTTACACTGCGGGAATCAACTATACCTATGCCCATAATAACATCGACTACATTGCCGAGGTTCAAAAACAACATGCTTATCAGATGAGGGTTAATCACCCGATTGGCCAAACCTTCGGGTATGTCTGGACCGGTAAGTTCTACGATTATCCTGATTTGACAAATCCTGATGTTCCCAAACCTGAAGGAACTATTTATGCTGGTGACCTTATGTTTAAAGACATCAATGGTGACAAGAAGATTGATGATCAGGACAGAACTGCTATTGGTTATCCTACCATGCCGGAAGTTATGGTTGGTATAACATTGGATCTAAGCTATAAAAATTTCTACCTGAATACTTTCTGGCAGGGCGCTACTAATACCAGTGTTTCTTTTGGAGCAGCAATGAGGTATGAATTTACTCCGAATGTATACTCTATCCATTTGGGACGCTGGGTTTATGATGAAGCGCGCGGTCTTGACACCAGGGCAACGGCAACCTATCCTTCATTGCATTTCCCTTCATCGCCTCAGACTAAAACCATGTCAACCTTTAATTTGTTGAATGGGGAATATATCCGTTTGAAGAATGTTGAGTTTGGCTACAATTTCCCGAAGAGCATTGCTCAGAAGCTGAAATTTTCTGAACTTAGGGTTTACATCGCCGGTTCTAACCTGTTAACTTTTGATCATCTCAAATACGTTGATCCAGAGTATACCAGTGGTGGTGCAGGTAATACTTACCCACAGACGAAGTTTTATGCTGCTGGACTTTATATTACATTTTAGTTTGAATAAAAGTAAAATCAATCACTATGTATAAGATAAATTTATTATTAATCTGTATAGTTCTTTTATTTGCGTCTTGTGCACAGGATCAATCAAAATTGCTTGACCCGGCAACAAGCGTGATTACAGATAAAGATGTATTCGCCAGTGCACAGTATGCTGACCGGTTTCTTACCGATTGCTATGGATGGATTTTGCCAGTATATGCCACGACGGGGAACAATGGTACCCGCTGGAGAGGAACAGACGGTATGCTCGAAATTACCACTGACAATGGTTCAAGTAACCTTAATACAAACAGTGGTTTCGGAACATTTAATACCGGGGCGTGGACCGCTGCTTCCACCGGAATGTTCTGGGGTTCTGACTGGACCCAAGGTTTCCAGGCTATCCGTGCTCTTAATCTTTATTTAAAGAATATCGATAATGTGCCGGTTGATCCTGAATATAACTTTGATGAGTCGGTCAGGGCTAACCGGAAAGCAGAAGCAAAGTTCCTGCTGGCATGGTTTTATGCTGAACTTAACAAGGAATTCGGAGGCCTTCCAATTGTGAAAGATGTTTTTGCAGTTGCCGATAACATGAAAGTTCCAAGAAGCACTTTTGATGAAACGGTTGCTTATATTACAACACTGTGTGATGAAGCCGCTGCCGTTCTGCCTATCTCTTATCCTGATGATCAGCTTGGCAGGGTTACCAAAGGAGCTGCCCTGGCTTTAAAAGCGCGCACGTTGCTTTATGCTGCCAGTCCGCTTTGGAACAATTCAGCCAAACCTTTGGATTCTCCTTACCGCGGCAAGTATGATGCCAATAAATGGAAGCTTGCTGCACAGGCTTGTAAAGCTGTAATAGATATGGGTATATACGATCTTCATCCTGATTTGTCTAACCTGTTCACTACGGTTACCAATAAGGAAATCATCTTTGCCCACATGATGCGGCCTCAATGTTACATGACCATGATCAGCGTTCCTTATAAGCTTAATAAAACAGGTGTTGGCGGTAAGAGCGGTTGCAACCAGGTAAGCTATAACATGGTTAAACAGTACGAGATCCTGAAAAACGGTGTCGCTTATTCAATCGACGACCCGGCGTCAGGATATGATCCAAACGATCCTTTTAAAAATCGCGATCCGAGATTCTACAGAGACTGTATGTTCAATGGTTCTAAGTTCATGGGACAAACAGTTTCAGTAGGTGTAGCTGAAGCAGGTGCTCCCAAGACTCCGATCCACAACTGTTCTGAGATCAGCCCTTATTATACCTATGTGTATGCTGTAAAATTTGCTGATCTGACCTATCAGATTTCTGTCGATGGCCGTAATCCGGTGAATACCCCGGTTAACTTTGCAAATTATCCTTACATCCGGTATGCAGAAATCTTGCTGGACTATGCCGAAGCGATGAACGAAGCCTATGGTCCGGAAGTTGACGGATTGGGAATTGGAATGACAGCATTGCAGGCTGTTAATAAAGTTAGAACAAGAGCTGCTTATGTTCCTGGTAAACAGGAATATTTGGGTTATGCCGGCAGTATGCCTGAAATTCCATCCGGGCTCTCTAAGGATGCTATGCGTACCAAGATTCATCATGAAAGAAGGGTTGAATTGACATACGAAGAACATCGTTTCTGGGATTGCCGCCGCTGGAAAGAGGCACCTGACGAGGACATCCTCGCTCAGATACCTACCTATAAAGCTGATGGAACTGTTCAGTATCCGATCCAGGTCATTGATCATCGTCCTTTTGATAGCAAGATGTATCGTATGCCAATACCGGAATCTGAAACATTTGCTGATCCTGAACTGAAACAAAATCCAGGTTGGAATATGAGCGAAGAGACTTCAGAAGATTAAAACTTTTTGCTTACTACATAAATACCCACGCAAGATACTTGCGTGGGTATTTTGTTTTATAAAATCGATTAAAGATTCTGGTAATTTTTATAAAGCTTTATCCTTCCTGGATTATGAATGTGACTCGCTAATGTTTAAAATATCGGGTATATTGAAATAAGAAATTCGTTTACATGTTTTTTACCAAAAAATTCTGGCCTTTTCCTGTGAACTGGGAAATATCAAATTATAAAAAAATCATTTTCTCATTAAGCAAAAATAAATATTGCTATTTTTGGATCTTGTGGCAGAAAGGATAATATATGAAAAACTTACTTTATCTGAGAAAGATAAATATTTAAGTGTGTTTATAAATTAATCAAAGCATCTATTAAATGTAATTTATAACAATGCTGAATCATGAGAAAAACTAAATTTTTACTTCTCTTCTTCTCTTCTCTTTTACTGGTTTTTACCTGTCGTGTTTCCTTCGGACAAGAGCAAGATAGTAATCAATGCTGGAAAGCAGGCATTGCCAGAACCGTGATTACTCCGGAACAGCCGATGTGGATGTCGGGTTACGCTGTGCGAACTCACGAAGCGGATGGTATTATTCATGAGTTGTGGGCGAAAGCTTTAATAATTGTAGACAAAAATGGCGAAAGGGCTTTGCTTGTCACAACAGATCTTGACGCCTTTCCAAAGTATTTATCCGATCGCATACGAAACCGGATAGAAAAGATATACGGATTGAAAAGATCCCGGATCTTATTAAACAGCTCGCATACTCATTCAGGACCAGTATTGCAGGGTTTGTATAATTGTTATCAATATGATTCACTTGAAGTTGGTAAAATAAAGAATTACTCCGAAAAGTTGGAGGATAAAATAATATCGATCGTGGGAGAGGCCGTTAAATCTGCAAAACCTGCGAGACTTTATGCTCTGAACGGTATTACAAGATTCCAGGTAAACCGGAGGAATAACAAGGAATATGAATTGACCAATTTGACGGAATTAAAAGGCCCTAATGATTATTCCGTTCCCGTGATTAAAATTGTGGATTTATCCGGTAAACCCATGGCCGTCGCCTTTGGTTATGCCTGCCACAATACCACCTTGGATGGATATCAATGGTGCGGGGATTACGCCGGTTTTGCACAAATTGAACTGGAAAGGGCTTATCCCGGGATTACGGCCATGTTTTTTCAAGGCGCCGGCGCTGATCAAAATCCGTTGCCTCGCCGGAAAATTTCATTGGCTCAGCAATACGGGAGAGAATTGGCTGCCGCGGTTGAAAGAGTATTGGACGAAAATATGAAGGAGCTTAAACCGGAATTGAAAATCGCCTACTCGGAAATACCGTTGGAATTATCCAATCCTCCGGCCAACGATGTTTTGTTAAAAATGATTCAAAGTTCTACCGGTTATGTGAAAAAATGGGCTGAAGATCTTTTAACCAGTATACAGAAAGGGGAAAATATTCCATCCTCTTATCCATATCCTGTTCAGGTTTGGAAGATTGGTGACCTTCCTGTTTTTAGCCTGGGAGGCGAGGTTGTCGTTCAATATTCTCTTGAATTGAAAAGACTATTTGGACAGAATGCTTTTGTTTTGAGTTATTGCAATGATGTAATGGCCTATATCCCGTCTGACGAAATTCTTAAGGAAGGTGGATATGAAGGTGATACCTCCATGATTGCTTTCGGTTTACCGGCACCCTGGAAAAGTAATGTTGAAAAACTAATTATGGAAGAAGCCATCCGGCTGGCTAAAATTGCTGATGTACCTCTGGAAAAGCAATGATCTAATGCTAATTATAGACAAAATATAAAACCGGAAGTATTTGTAAAGCAAAGTTCTTTTGCCGGGATTAAAAAAACGAAACTGAAAAGAAAAAGAAGGTATTTGAGGACTAATATTAAGAACAGAAACTTTTAAAATGAATAATATAAAGAAAAACATTGGCGTAATTTTTTTTGTGGTTGTATTTATTGTTTTTTATTCAAAGGCAGATTCCGGGAATATGGTTCGATCTGCTGTTTATGATAATGATATTAGTCTTGCAAATATACCCGAAGATACACCTGTCAGGCCCTTACCCCAATCAGCCATCATTGTCCGGGGAAATAAAAGGCATCCATGCCTTAACATCACAGAAAATGACGTGGTTGAGGCCAAAAAACGAATAGCAAAATATGATTGGGCGAAAAAGAATTATGAAGCTATTATCAGGGAAGCCGATCATTGGATGAAAGAAACCGAGCAATACTGGTTAAAATTTCTTCCGGAGAAGGGGGCTGCTTATGCCTATGGTTTCACTGGTTGCCCGATTTGCGGCAGTGCCACCGGAACCTGGGGGGATGCCAATTGTTCCTGGGATAATCCGGGTCATGTCAAATGCGCGAAGGGGCATGTCTTGCCGGATGCGGAACACCCGGATGATGGCAAAGGGTATGTTGCTCCTGATGGAAGAACTCATTATTTCGTGGGACAGTGGAATGCCTGGGTAACCGAACAGTGGCGGGGCGTTCCCTATATTTTGGGGCAGGCCTATTTATTGACGGGCGATGAACGGTATGCTGAACGTGGCTTGTTTTTTTTAGATGCCATGGCATCCATTTATAAAGAGTCCACTACGGGTTCATGGGATTACCCTGACCCTAAAAGAAGTGGACGATTTGCCAGACCTTTATATCAGGTAGCCCGTTCGTTAGTGATTTTTGCCGACTCTTATGACTTTCTCTATAACAGTCCTGCGGCAGAGGCGCCTTCGCTTCGTCCCGGGATGACTCGCCGTCGTAACATTGAGGAAAATATGCTGCAGGACGGGGCCTATTATTGTTATACGCACAGCGGGAAAGGTTATTTAACCAACGGGCAGGCGGATTATCTCAGAGGCGCATTGGCAGTTGGTTGTTTGCTGGATATACCGGAATATATCGATGCTGCCGTAAAGAGTTCATACTCCATTAATATAATGCTGGCCAACAATATTGACCGTGATGGCCGTTATTATGAAACCTCGGAAGGGTACGCCATGCATGCAAGGAGTCTTTATCTTACCTATGCGGAACCTCTTTTAAACCTGAGGAATAAAGAATATCCCATCGGGTTGAATCTTTATGACAACCCAAGGGTACAGGCCACCATTACTTTGCCCGATTTGCGGTTTCAGCTTAATGGACGCAGGCCTAATTACGGCGATTGTACCCCGGAACCGGGTTATCTGAATACGAAAGGCCATCCATTCAGCAATGACGATTACCAGTTCATGGAGCGTTTATATGCAAAAAGCTCCGACAAGGCAAAACAACGGGAGTATGGGATGATATTGAATTACCTTACCAACGATAGTATTGATCGGTTCCGGAGCAAGAGTAATTTTGACTGGTTATTATGGCACGCCAAAGAATCAACTGGTACAAAAGGTAAATTGCCATCTGAATTAGACCGTGAGGTAACAAAGAGCTGGTTTGCCGGCATGAGGGGCGTGGCTATACTACGGGAAGGTGGGCAGTCAACCCTGCTGCGTTATGGGCCTTCCATTTATCATGGCCACTACGATGATCTTGGTCTGCTTTATAATGCAAATGGTTATGAGCTTTCCTATGAAATTGGTTATGGTTTGAGTTCTACTCATTGTCAGGTGGGTTGGTCCAATAGTACGGTAAGTCATGCTTTGGTTACGGTAAATGAAAAGAACCAATTGGAAGCAGATGGCAGTGGCGGCAGTCTCCGTGGTTTTGCAGCCTTACCCTCCGTCCATTTTGTTGACGCTGACAGTCCCTTGAGTTATATTAAAGAGGGGGTCCGCGATTACCGGCGTTCACTGGCCGTTGTAGGGGCTGGTTATACAGTGGATTGTTTTCATGTTGAAGGCGGCAGCCAGCATGATTACGGCTTTGGGAGTATCGGTACATCCCTTGAACCCTTTGGCGTTCAGGAATTGCAAGCAAAGCCCGGCAGTCTTGCAGAGGGATACGAGTGGGGTCAGAAAATCGGTATCGATGGCGACATCACTGGTTATCCAAACAAACCTGCCTGGAATGCTCCTCCGGGGAATGGTTATGGATTCTTTTTTGATGTGCGCAAAGCCAGTCCAACCGGACAACCCTGGGGAGGGATCTGGAATATCTCTGAGATCAAGCCCAGTAATTTAAAAACCGTATGGGACAATAGTTCAGAGGCAACGAACGACCATCAAACCAAACTGCGCCTGTTTATGGTCGGCGATGCATCGGAACCCGTATTTGCCAAGGCTCCGGGGCTTTATCCCAATTTGCCGAAAGCCAGTTATCTATTGGCACGGCGTAGCGGAAAAGATCTAAAAAGTACTTTCCTGGCTGTTTACGAGCCTTATGATAACAGTTCAAATGGCCCGGCTCCAAAGTTGGAACGGGTCGAACGTATTGGTGACCGGGCAATCGCAGTTTACCGGGTCAATGGTTTAGTGGATATTTTGCTCTTCGGGCCTCACCGGATTAATTCAGTTTACGGCTCTATTGATTTTAAGGGTGATTTTGCTTACCTCACCGGGAACGGGGAATCGCTCCGGCAGGCCGAATCGCTTGGAACGGATTATTTGTCGGTTGGAGGCCGTGTATTGATTGAAGGCAAAGGTTCAGTGACTGCGAAAGTGGTAAAGAGTAACGTCAATGCCTGCACGGTTGACCTTGATGTCAAAGTTCCTGCAGGCCTTGCTGGGCAGACTGCCATTTTTTCGAATACAGCCTGGACCCGGACCAGCGGTTACCGGATTGAAAAGGCCGGAGGGCAGCGGCTGGTATTGAAAGCCTCCTCCTTAAGCCTGGGCTTGGGCCATGTCAGTAAAAAAATGGCGGACAGTACGATCCTGAGCGACATCCCTCATGAATTTACCAAGGATATCAAGTGGAAATCTTCAAGGTATTTCGAGGGCAAGATGATGGCAGGACATGAAAATGGAATGGCACGGATTAATACTGTTAAGGGCGGTTCACCGATGACAATTACGGTGGCACCAGGTTCCACTTTGAAAGAAGGTGAACAATTCGACTACATGGATGTGTCGCCGGGCGATAAGGTCTATATTGCCTTGCCGAAAGTCTGGTCATCGTCCGATGTCAAAGCTTCACCAAAGCCTCACTGAATCGTTATTAAGTAATATCAATAATATAATGTCGTATTCTTAGGCTGAAGGAGTTTAGACTATAGGCTGAAGGTTCATAATATCCCCCTTTTACCTTTAGCCTAAACACCTATAGCCTGTAATCCTCAGGTTGTACGACACAATTAGCTTCACTGATCTTCTATTCCCTTAATCAAAAAATAGGATTTTGTATAACTTGTGGTAAAAAATAGCAAGCGGGAAAAATGGGGAAATGGGGAAAATGGAGTTAGTTAGGCTGAATACTTAAGGAGGAGTTACCTTACCTTAACCTTAAGCCCAATGTTTAGATGAATTTATCAAAATAGCTGGTTAATAAGCGAAAATGGAATTTTGTCGTACACCCAAATTAAAGCCCGTAGAGACGCGATTTATCGCGTCTGATTATCCTTATTAGAACGGCAATAGAGACGCGATAAAGATGCGATAGAGACGCGATAAATCGCGTCTGTACGAGGGGGAGAAAATCTTTGATTATGAAACCTATTAAAAATGCATTATTATTAATTATTCTTCTGCTGTGTTTTGGTTTAAACAGCAAATCACAGATGACTTATTACGCGGCTGCAGAGGCGAAGGGCAGCGGGGATGGGTCTTCGGCTGCAAATGCGGCGGAATATGTGAGTAAACCGTTTTGGAGTAAGTTGCAGGAGGGATTGAGCAAGAGTGCTATAACGGTATGGTTGTGTAAAGGAGAATATCATTCGGGCACGTTGAATTTAGCTTTGATGGGTGATCCGATGCATCAGCTTACGGTTAGAGCTGAAAAGGATGATCAGGTTGTTATGGTTGCAGATTCCTCCATGGCTTATATTCTTAACCTTAAAGGCGCCGAAAACATGCTGGTCAGGGGTATGATTTTCAAAGGACCCGTTAGTAGTTTTGCTGTGGCGTGTTTTGCCGATGGGAAACGGGCTGCCAAAAATCTGACCATTGAAAATTGTCAGTTCCTGGATCTTGAGAAGGCTAAATTTGGAGGCCTTCTTCTGGCGGAAGCGAGCAATATCATTGTTCGAGGCTGCACTTTTAAGAACGTTGGTGTTGGCGGAGGATCACATATGATCTATTCAAATACCAACTCCAGGGATCTTTCGGTGATAGGGTGCAGTTTTACGGATTGCAAAGGGGACTATGTGCGGTTCAGGAACGGGACGGGTTATGTCAGAGTGGATTCATGCAGTTTTAGCAGCAAAGATCTTATTTATAACAATGAATTTATTCTTGTTACCCTGTTCAATGATGTTAATCCCGGAGATGAATTTTTTGGGACGGATTATCAGTTTACCAATAATAAGTTCACTTATGAGGTGGAAGGGCGCCGCCAACATGCCATACAGTTTCGTTGCGATGGTTACAATGTGTCACCTGAGGATGGTTTGAATTACCAGGTGAGCGAAACTGAATGTAAAATCCTGAATAGCGGCACCGTGAGTGAGAAAGCCATCCTATTGAAGGATCAGATGGAATTGGACAATTCAAGAATAAAGGTTTACGGGAATACCTATTCCAATGTTGACCACCGGGTGGTTTACTGGTATCATCCAAACTATGGAGCTAAGAATAAAGACAATGGCTTCTGCGATATTTCGGACTGGCCCTCTAAAAGTGGAGTGGTTGCAAAGACTCCCTGCATCGTAAACGGTGATTTTGAAATGAGGGGATATTTTCTCCGGAAATGGCAGTATTCAGGATCAGCGCCCATTGTTCACACTGGCTTGAACGAAACCTCTAAAGCAGTACTCCTTGATTCCAACCAGCCCCAGGAGTTGTATCAGCTGCTTAATAATACAAAATCGAATTGGGAAATGGATTGCCTGTTCGCTGTTGGTGAATCTTCGGGTCCAGGAAACGTCTTTCGGATCGATATTGGCCATAACGAACTTAATGATTCAAGGGTTTCCATTGCAATAAACGACAAGGGACAGACGGGTATTTTAGACGATGAGAAATTTATTGAATTGCCTGAACTGGGTAAAATTGATTTTTCGGCTGTTTCGACTTCCGGTAAAGATGAAAAATTGATATGGTACCATTTAAGATTAACCGGGAATTATTCAGTTGATAAGCCATCTGTTGATGTCTCCTTAAGTGAGGGAAATTCCATGGTTCTTAATAAAGCTGTCCGGCATCTTTCTTTTTGGGTAAATGGGACTCCTCCTTTAAATGCAAAACCTTCCCTTGTAAATTTCTTTGGGAATTCCGGTAAGGTTATCGTTGATGAAGTTGAATTTAAGTGAATGTTATAGCTGATGTGCTGATGTGCTAATGAGATGATGTGCTGATGAGATGATGTGCTGATGTGTTGATATGCTAATGAGATGATGTGGTGATGAGTTGATGTACTGATGTGAGAGATGATGAGTAAGCCATGAGTAAGCCATGAGTAAACCATGAGTAAACGATGAGTAAACCATGAGTAAGCCATGAGTAAAGCATGAGTAAAGCATGAGTAAACGATGAGTAAGCCATGAGTAAACGATGAGTGGGTATGTTAATGGTTAATGGTTAGTGATTAATGGTTAATGATTAGCAAATGAGTGGGATGATGTGCTGAGGTGTATCAGATGCATGATGATCAGATACACATTGAATTACTTGCCAAGGATGAAAATTACTAATTCAAAAACAGGCTTTAGGCTTTAGGTTGAAGGTTGTGAATTTATTTAACAGAAGTATTTTCCTGATCTTTTTCAATTTTTTTTAACGGAATGACATTAATTCATAATTTTAGATTTTTAATCCTTAATTCTTTTTTTAGTATGATCCGAAAAAATGCCTTTTTAATTCTTCTGTTGTTACTCATTTCTATTGTGGGTGTTAACGCTGCGGAGAAAGGTGATAAATTAGTTTGGGGAATCAACGCGATTGACCTGGGGCCGGTTGGTAACGGCAAAGTTACCCTGGAAAATTTATTGGCAGGAAAGAATGTATTGTCCCTGAATAAATTTTATCGTGCCGGCGGGGATAATTCACCTGTTACACCAACAGAATGCCGGATTGCCTATAATTCTGATACCCTGTACGTGGTATTTCGCTGTACAGAGAATAATATGCAGTTCCCGACAAAAAGCCATGAAGACTGGTATTCTCAGTTGTATTCGGCTACCGAGCAGGATGCCTGTTTCCCGGATAAAGTTGATTTCTTTGTCTTCCCGGACCTGGGTAATGCATCGCGCTACCAGTTTGCCCTGACCAAAGATGGACAGCATTTTGGTAATAAAGTAAATGTTCCGGTTGCTGAGAAATTGATTTTCACAGACGAAAAGAAACAAGAGAAGTCTGAAAAGGTGACCGCTTTTAAAGCTTCTGTAATTAACAAAGATAAAGAATGGATCGGATTGATAAAGATTCCCTGGTCAACCGTTGGGGGAAAACCAAAGACTTCTTTTGGAATAACACCCATACGGTCGAGGTGGCGCGATTCGGAAGTCAGCAGCCCAGTTGCTCTGGATTTTAATGAAAGACCATCGGCGGATCTGTATCTTGAAACCCGCCTGATGGATAAAGCGAAAATATATTCTTATAATAAGACTTTATGTTCCTTGCCTTCCGGGGCTATGCGCTGGCAACGGCCGGCTCTTCTTGATCATCCCAACAAGGATTTAATGCAGCAGATATGGGATATGCAACAACAACTGCAGAATCCGACTGATGATAAGAATTTTGAACAGAGAATTTATCTGACTCAAAGGTGGTTTGATTTACTGGTGCTGGAAGGTTTCGGTTTCAATACGGGCCAGGGTTCTATCGTAGATGAAAACATGTATCCCTCGGCTCTTCGAACAAAGATTAATAAGACTTTGCGGGAGAAAAACAGTATTGAGGCCCATAAAATACTGGACTCTTATTTGCATAAACTGGACAAGGTTTCAAAGCAATGGTTTGCCGATGGGTCCGTGGGCAATATTCTGAAAAAGGAATGGAAAAGCATTTCTGAATTGAAAAGCACGGAAGAGAAGGGCAATATACTGATCATGCATTGTATGGCGGAAGATTTGGCAGTTGATCTGAACCTGTCTTTGCCTAAAGAGGGAGGTGTAAGACTTTACGCCAACGATCAGGGTTACTTTAAACCGGCTGAACTTTCTCCCTTGAATGTTTTTAAGGAACCTGGGAAATATATTATTTCTGACAGACCTGACAGGTTTTCAAAACCTGTCAGGTCTATTGTGTTTGAAGAGAAGCCATTCAGGATTACCCTGTTTGATGTGGATGGAAAAGAAAAGCTGCAGATTAAGGGATCCAATATTTCTTTCAGGGTTGGACAGGATGGGAAAATTATTGCAGTAGATTTCAGAAATCATTTGGATAAAAATGAAGTGATCTATGGATTTGGTGAAAAGAGCGACCGGTTCAATCAGAACGGGAATGTGCTTACCCTCTGGGGAATGGATGTCTGGAATGACTTAACAGTTGGATTACGAAATGAAAGTTATAAACCTATCCCCATTTTCCACAGTTCCAAGGGATATATGGCTTTCGATAACTCTTCCTACCGCTTACGGGCTGATATTGGCAATACACAGCCAGACCAGTACAGGATCAGCCAGTTTGGACCAATCTTTGACTATTACATTTGGGTCAGTTCTCCGGAGCAGGCGCTTCAATCGTATACCTCCCTGACGGGGAAACCTATCTTGCCGCCTAAATGGGCCTTTGAACCGTGGATGGGACGTACCGGTCGCAGCTGGACCAATGATGCACCAGACCATGATCCCGTAGCCGAACAGATGAGGGTCGTGAAGAAATTTGCCGAATTAGACATTCCTCACTCTGCCATTTACGCTGAAGGGAGCACTGCTAATACTCCCGCAGTTCATTCCTTTATGGCTCCAAGGGGGATTAAGGTGCTATCCTGGTATTTTCCTGCAATCTCTCCAAGAGAGCAAAAGAAATTAATGCCGGAATATAAAACTGAGGATCTTCCTGTCCTTAAAACAGATACAACTATTCCTAATAAGGTCATCGATTATGTTGATTTTACGAATCCTCAGGCTAAGGAGGTTTCCAAAAGATGGTGGAAGCTTCGTCTCGATCTTGGGGTGGCAGGAAGTATGATCGATTTCGGGGATAGAGTTCCCGAAGATGCTGTATTTTATGACGGGAGGAAGGGTGCAGAGATGCATAATTTCATGTCCTATGATTATCACAGAACCTACAGTGAAGTTTTCAGGGACCGACGTGGAGATGATTATATCTTATTCGGAAGGGCAGCAGCCCCGGGAACGCAGAAATTTGCTGCACAGTTTTCAGGTGATGTTCGTGCCAATTTTGTGGGACTGTATGGCGGCATGAAAGGAGTTTTGAATCTTAGCTCCTGCGGATTTTCAACCTGGGGAAGTGATTTAGGCGGATTCAGGGCCTGGGCCGAACCGGAAGTATATATGCGATGGACCCAGTTTGCCTGCTTCTCACCTTTAATGCGCTGCCACGGAAGAACGCCCCGCGAGCCATGGAATTTCAGTGAAAATGCAGTTGCCAACTATAAACATTATACCTGGGTCAGAGAAAACCTGCTTAACTATATCTATAATACGGCAGTAAGGGCCCATGAAACCGGTATTCCTATGATGCGCTCAATGGCTGTTGCATTCCCTGAACAAGATGCATTAGCTGGAATTGACGATCAGTACATGTTTGGAAGGGATCTGCTCGTGGCTCCTGTAGTCAGTGACAGCTATTCGAGAACTATTTCATTTCCTGCCGGTAAATGGATCGATCTGTGGAGTGGTAAGGCTCAATCCGGTTCATCAACCGTACAATATGATGCTCCTATTGAAACCATTCCGGTATTTCTTAAAGAAGGAGCGGCTATTCCTGTACGCTTGAACAGTAATCTGAAGTTTGGGGAAAGCATGACCAGCAATCAGGTCGGGGCTCTGATTGTTACCGCACCTAAAGATAAGGAAGAGGTTTCGTTGGTAAATGATCAGAATAAAGCTGCTTCAGTCAGCCTGCAGAGCAATTCGAATTCTTTCAGTGTGCAAATGAATAATTTACCTGAAATGACTTACCTGATTGTTTATGATAGTTCTGTAAGCGGAATTAAAATCGAAGGGAAAAGCATTCCTCAATTAAATAAAGAGGAACAAAAGACCCTCCCCGTAGGTTGGTATAAGGATTCCACTGCGAACAGGGTTATTGTTCGGTTGCCGAAAGGAATCAAAAATGAGGTTGAAATATTAAAATAAAAATTAACAAATATGTCTGAACTGTGATTGAAGCAGATTGAGCGGATTAAGCAGACATTGTAATCTGCTTGATTTTCTTAATCGTGGTTCAGATGACACGCTTATGAAACACTATTTATTTTTATTGATTGCAGCTTTTGGTGTAGGGTTCTCGAATGTTGGTTTAAGTAAGGATCTGTCAAGTTGCAGGGCTTATTTGCACAATGATACCCTCACGCTTGAAAATGGGAAAATGTTCCAGCACTTTAGATGGAACAACGGCAATATTGTCCGTTTAGCTTATGGCTTACAATCCTCCGCTCACTCCGGTCTCCGGTCTCCGGTCTCCGGTTCCCCTTCTTCCCAAAACGGCCAGCTTCTGATTTCGGAACAGAAGGCAACTCCGGTAACTGAACCTTACCTTAAAGTTGCCGTTAGTTGTTCTGTTGGAAAATTAAACGTGCAAAGAGTGTTCAGGATCTTTCCGCAATGTCCGGCCATGGCTTGTGATTTATATTTTAAAGGTTCAGTTGAGGATGGATCAAGTGACCTGAGTAAACTCCAGGAAGAATTAATAACGCGTGGAAATGAAAGAGTCCCTTTACAGGGAGGAGTACAATGGAAAGCAAGATCGGTGGAATTTTATGATGCCACAGACCGGAATAACACGCTTGTCCAAACTTATGACCGGCTGGCGTTTATACAGGACTGTCAGCTGAGGGGAAACCTGCTTTTACTGGAAAATTGCCTGACGGGTCAGCGATTATTTATTTTGAAAGAAGCACCTACCTCTTCCGTTCAGCTTTATTATCCTGGCTATGATTTTACACTGAGAAGGGATGAGGTTAAGATGATCGGGAATGGAATGGCTCCTGCCGATTTAAACGATTCTACCTGGGTCAGGGCTTATGGAACAGTTATCGGATTATCCGAATCCAGGGATGAATTGGGCATTCTTACCTCCTTAAAGGAGTATCAGCGTACTATACGCATTCATCAGTCCGGTCGTGATGAGATGGTTATGATGAATACCTGGGGCGACCGTTCACAGGATTCGCACATTGGAGAGAAATTTGCTCTGTCAGAACTTGAAGCTGGCGCCAAGCTGGGTATTACTCATTTCCAGTTGGACGATGGCTGGCAATATGGCCGTTCACCGGCCTCAGCTCAAAAGGGAGGGTCATTTGATAAAATCTGGAAAGATGATAAGTACTGGAAAGTCAACCCGGAAAGATTTCCTAATGGATTCGGCCCTGTTGTTAAAAAAGGGAAAGAACTTGGGATAGAAATTTGTCTTTGGTTCAATCCAAGCTATGATAATCACTATGAAAGTTGGGCAAAGGACGCAGATGTACTCATCGGTTTTTACAAAGAATACGGTATCCGCACCTTTAAGATCGATGGTGTGAATATCCCCGATAAAAAGTCTGAGATCAATTTCAGGAAATTCCTGGACAAAGTGAATCAGGAAACTAACCATAACATTGTTGTAAATTTTGATGTTACCAATCAAAAACGCGGCGGCTATCATTATTTAAATGAAAATGGCAATCTCTTCCTGGAAAACCGATATACGGATTGGCAGAATTATTTCCCGTACACCACTCTTCGGAATCTTTGGATGTTGTCCAAATATGTTCCGGCACAGAATCTTCAGATTGAATTTCTAAACAAGTGGAGGAATGCGGACAAATATGGAAATGATCCTTTTGCACCTATAAATTACTCGGTTGATTACCTGTTTGCCATTACCATGGCCGGACAACCACTTGCCTGGTTTGAAGCTTCGCATTTGCCTGATAAGGCTTTTCCGGAAGTCGTGCCTGTAATTAAAAAATACCGTGAAATTCAAGCTGATTTTCACAAGGGGAACATCTTTCCTATTGGCGACGAACCATCAGGAATGAGCTGGACAGGATTTCAATCAATCCGGGAAGGCGAAGGATATTTCCTTGTCTTCAGAGAAAACAACAATAATCCGGCAGCAAAATTGAAAACATGGCTTCCGTCCGGTAAAATGGTCAAGTGTACCCATCTGATCGGAAAAGGGAAAGATTTTTCAGCTAAGACTGGTGAGAATGGTGCCATAACGTTCGCTTTGCCTGAAAAGAATAGTTACGCTCTATATCATTATTCTTTTTGATGTGTTGATGTGCTGATTAAAACAATGATATTACAGAAAGGAGAAATTACATGAGTTCCGAAATACGAAACCGAATCGCGAACTTCAAACTACAAATTAGGAATTGTATATTATCGTTGTTCCCCACATCAGCACATCATTGCATCCTGCTAATTACCATATTTTTGACTTTATTCGTGAATAGCTCTGTGCTATTCGGGCAATCTTCCGTGGACTTGTCAGGGAAATGGCAGTTTTGTATCGATCCTCAGAAAAAAGGTGTTTCTGAACAATGGTTTGCAAAGAAACTGCCGGATTCTATCCAGCTTCCCGGTTCTCTGCAGGAACAGGGATATGGCGATGATGTTACGCCTGACACAAACTGGTGGTATGGTAAGCTTTTCGGTGAATGGAGGAACAATCCCATTTATGAAAAATACCGTCAGCCGGGTAATGTAAAGATCTTTGAATGGCTTCAGCCAAAGAAACATTACATTGGTGTTGCCTGGTACCAGCGTCAGATAAACATACCGGCAGAATGGAAAAATCAACGAGTAGTGCTCTTTTTGGAAAGAGTGCATTGGGAAAGCTCCTTATGGGTGGATGACCAATTTGTCGGGAAACAAAGAAGCCTGCTTTCTTCACAGGAATTTGACATTACTGATTTTGTCCAAAGCGGGGCTTCTCATACAATTACTCTCAGAGTTGATAATTCCCAGATAGTAATGATAGGTAAGTGGGCTCATAGCGTATCTGATGAAACCCAGACTTCCTGGAATGGTATGGTCGGGAAGCTTCAACTTCAAACAACACCCAAAGTTTGGATTGATGATGTACAGGTCTATCCTGATATTCACCAGAAATCCGCTAAAGTTGTCATGACTATTAAAAATAATCTGGGTGGAAAAGGATCAGCTTATCTGTCTCTTAAAGCTGAAAGCTATAATACCCCGAAGAGTATTCCTGTAAGTCCTTTGATGCAAAAAATCAATATCGAAGAGAAAGAAACCGTCATTACACTAAATTACCCGATGGGTAAAGAAGTGCAGCTTTGGAGCGAATTCGATCCTGCTCTTTACCGATTAACTGTAAATCTGGATGTTAGTTTTAATGAGCTTAAAGATGCATCAACACATCAGCACATCATCACATCATCAACCGTATCCTTCGGGATGCGTGAGTTTGCCACAAAGGGAACACGCTTCGAATTAAATGACCGGATTATTTCAACGCGGGGAAATGTTCATAACTGCGAGTTCCCCTTATCCGGTTACCCAAGAATGGATAAAGCCTACTGGGTAAATCTGTGGAAATTATACAAGGATTGGGGATTGAATTATGTGAGGTTCCATTCATGGTGCCCTCCTGAAGCCGCCTTTGCTGCAGCCGATGAAGTGGGTATCTATATGGAGCCAGAAGTTAACGACTGGTCCAGGTTCAATACTTTAAGGCAGGATTCATTTGCCCGTGAGGAATCCCGCAATGTTTTCAAAAAATACGGAAACCATCCCTCCTTTGCCATGATGGCTCTGGGTAATGAATTGAGCGCTGATACCACGATCCTCAGAAACCTGGTCGATTTTTGGAAAAACACTGATAACCGGAGACTTTATACAGGGAAGATAGCCGGAACACCTATTCTTGATAATTTCCAATGGTATAATGCGGGACAGTTTAAGGACATACCCACCCGTTACCATGGCGTACCCGGCGGTGGATGGCCTCCACACGACAGAAGTACTTTCTTCCATACCATGGCTCCACAAACTACTATCGATTGGAGCGAGGCAATCAGGGTATTTAACAGACCGCTGATCGCTCATGAGTTGGGACAACGCTGCGTGTACCCCGATGTAATTAACGAGCCCCTTAAATACACGGGGTCCTTGAAACCGGCCTACATGGATATTGCCAGGGATCAGCTTACTGAAAGGGGAATGTTGGATCAGGTGCCTGCATTTGTTCGCGCAGCAGGTAAGTGGCAGGTAGAATTATACAAAGAAGAGATTGAGGCCAATATGAGAACTACGGGTATTGCAGGCTTCAATTTGCTCTCTTTGCAGGACTTTCCGGGACAAAGCACCGCTCCGGTAGGCCTGATGGATGTTTTTTATAAAACCAGGGGATACGTCAACGCTGAACGGTTCAGGCATTTTTGTTCGCCCGTTGTACCACTTGCCAGAATGAAGAAACGCATTCTTGAAAATGATGAAACCTTTACCGCCGACCTTGAGATGTATAATTTTGGAAAAGATCCCATTAAATCAGCTTCGGTTTACTGCACCATCAAAGATACACTCGGAAAAGTGATCTTTAAAAAGGTTTTCACCAATCAGACATTTCTGATAGGCAATAACCTGAAAATTGGGAGCATCGCGTTAAACCTCCAAACGCTAAAAGCCCCTGCAAAATATAAGATGGAGGTTGGAATAGCTAATAGGGCCATTTCCAATGAGTGGAATTTCTGGGTATATCCGAAATCAGTGAATCAGGTAGATGAGTCATCGATCGTAATCGCTCATGATCTGAATAAAAATGTGAAGAAATCCCTGGATGAGGGGAAGACAGTCCTATTGTTGCTGAATCAATCTCAGTTGAAAGGAAAATTGGGGATCTGTTTTGCTGATTTCTACTGGACTGGCTTTGGTCTTTTTGGCGGTGAGTCGTCGGCAACCGGAATGCTATGCAATCCCGCTCATCCAGTATTTAAATATTTTCCGACAGCCTATCACACCGACTGGCAATGGTGGGATCTTTTAACCAATGCTCATCCGATGATCCTGGACGAGTTCGCTGAAAAGAATCCTTTTCCAAAGGAATACAAGCCGCTGATCCAAATGATCGACTCCTGGAAGGTCAACCGCAAAATGGGTGTTCTGGCTGAGGGAAATCTTGGAAAGGGTAAAATAATGATTTGCTCCATCGATCTGGAAAAAGATCTGGACAAACGCCCTGCCACGCGCCAGTTTAAATACAGTCTTTTCAAATACCTGAATTCTGCGGATTTTAAACCTTCTGCCACTCTTACCCCTGAAATGATCCGTGATATCATAGCAGTGGATAAGAGTAAGGCAAATGCCCTAGTTCAGGATAATGCCTGGGGAGAATAATTTAATAAGGCCGGATTAAGTTATGCCACCAAATCACCGAAACTCCAAGTTTCACCAGATAGTTTGGTGGAATTTGGAGTTTTAGAGATTATATAAATTTCTTAACTTTTAGCGGATTGGAAAGAGTTCGATAACTTGATCTTCCAATTTGGAATATCAAGTTGGGGAGGAACAAGAAAGTTGCTGTATGCATTTACAGAGCAGGGGGTTGCCATGTTATCAGGAATATTAAATAGCGGCAGGGCAATACGGGTCAACATTCAGATCATGAGGATCTTTTCAAAGCTGCGTGAAATGTTGGTTATTCTTATTTTTCATTTAGCCATTCAGCTTTTACTATTACACTCTTTGATTTATAGTTAAACATATCAATAGTGGGATTATTCTGTAATCCCTCAATTTCACTTGCCTTCACAATAGCTATTCTATCACCTATTGATTTAATAAAACCTGAATTTGATATAATATCGCCTTTTTTTATGATTGAGACAAGAAATTTTTCTTTAGGTTTAATTATTTTCATAAAAGTATCAAATAGATTTGGCGTTGAACTTTCTACGTTACCATCCCATATCATTTGTATCAATGACATATCACCTTTTTGAGCATAGAAGTGCTTTTGGATTCTCTTAAAGTTTGACAATGAATCAACAGTATTTTTTTCAATCCATAAAACATATGTCCTACCAGAATTATTCGAATACCAGAAATCAATTTGGCTATAAAACATGGTGTCTACTATGAACTTATTGACATCAATCTCAATCTTTATGGGATTAGTTTGAGAATACGAACTAGATACTAAAAAGATACCAAATAAAACAATTACTAATCTTCGCATAGTAGCTGATGCTGTTTTGAAACATCCATTAAAAGCGTATTGCAATCATAAAATTACATAAATTTCTTAACCTTCAGCAGATGGAAAATACACAAAATAGTGAAGGGATATTATCGCGGGGAGAAAGGATTCGGCAGAGTTTACTTTTAATTTGGGCGATTACGAATCCAATTCTTCTATATCTCTCACTGGTATAAGGGAGTGTTGTAAAAAAGTCGTAATTTTGATTAAAGCAAAATGTTCAAAATGGAAACGTTGATTGTAACAGTAAAGGATAAAGATGAATTGCATTTGGTCTCAACGATGTTAAAAAAAATGCGGATCACCGCTAAGACTTTAAGCGAAGAAGATCGCGAGGATTTGGGTCTTACTAAATTAATGAAGCAAGTTGACCGTTCTGAGAAAGTATCGAGAGAAGAGGTAATGAAAACACTTCGTGCAAAATGAAAGTTGAATTTTTAAAGCAGTTCAACAATGATGCAAAAAAGATATCGGTTCAAAAGGTACGAAATGAAGTAATCAAAGTCATAGAAAACGCTGTTAACAAAAAAATATATCAATGGATTAAAAAAACTATCCGGCTATAAAAATGCATTTCGCATTCGAATTGGTGATTACCGGATTGGCATTTTTATTGTGAACGACACTGTTCAATTTGCTCATGTTGTTCATCGGAAGGGTATCTACAAAATATTTCCGTAATTCCTCTGACAAATTTTACTATTGAGCTACATTGTTTAGTTAGTCTCCAACAAATATTTTTTTGTGATTCGATTGCCGTGAGCCTTATATTGAATTTTCTAAATGAAAATTTAATTAACTTTGGAAGAGTTCAAACATTAATAACACTAATACCTGAAATGAAAAAACTGTTATTCCTGTTCGTCTGCTCTTTTCTTACTGTTATTTCCTTTGGACAAAACAAAGTTGAGAAAGAAGCTTCTGCGATTGTGTATGAAGGGAAAATGCTGTATTATTCTGAAATGGCATCCTGGTATGGGACTGATATTTTTCTGGAAAAATGTAGCAGCCAGAGGGTTAACGCCGGAGGGTATTTTTGATATACAGATAACGATACTTCAAAATGTATCTTCTTTTCAAAAGAAAATGATCCAAAGGTGATAAGTACCATTTCTTTTGATAAAGCGTACAATGTCGCAACGGCAAAGTTAGACACCGCAATCAGGGATTTCACCTCTGAAGAGCTTGATCTGTATGCTATTCGTAAACTTGCACTGACACAGGTTAACAGCGATACACTGTTTAGGAAATACAATAACACGGATCTGAACTTTATCCCTGTTATCAAAAACGGAGAAAAGAATGTGTACGTGTTAACTGGTCCGAAGAACGGCGGGGTTGTAATCTTTGGCAATGATTACCTGATCACATTCGACAGCAAAAATAACATCACAAATAAAATACGGATACATAATAACATTATTGCAATGGATTTCGGTAAATTGCAGAGAGAAGGTAAAAGTATTAAAGGCGGCGTTCACTCTCATTTGCCTTCAACCGGTGATTTTATCACGCCAACAGACATTTGCACCTTGATGCTTTACGAGAAAATGGCCAAATGGGAACAATATTACGTTCTTTCGAAAAATTATGTATCTGTTTGGGACTGCAAAAAAGATCAACTTGCAACCTTTACAAAGGAAGAGTGGGAGAAAATTTCAAAAAGCAAATAAATGATGAGAAGTTCCAAAAGTTTCAAAACTGAGGAGATTATGTCCGTTCTAAAATTCTTTTTTCCATGATATGTCTTTTCCTCTCGATGATTGATCCGGGGATGCAATAAATCAAATAGTACCTATTTTGCATATGCTCTATAATCGGTTATGTTTTTAATTCCTCATGTAATATGTGTATTAAAAATTTTGTTAAATTTGGTTTTTAATGAATGTATAAATTATATCAGATAATTTTTTTCATTTGTGAAATTAGCCAATAGACCAACTATGAGAAACACCATTATCCTCATTCTTTTTGTCGCAATTTCATCTGTTGGATTTTCTCAGAATACAATGTATAATGGAAATTGGAAGGGTGAGATAAAAACAAAGGATACCTCTTTCGTTGTGAAAATCGGTACTTACAGCAAGTTTGCCGATTCAGAACATAAGAAGACAATCGTTGGCGCAATGATATATAGCCCTGAATTCTGTGCTGCCGAAGAAACTTCTTTTAATGATTCCATCCTACTTCTGAAGGCTGCTAAAAAAGACATTAGCTTTAAAGGAAGTCTCACGGCTGACAAGAATAAAATGAGCGGCGATTTTACTTATCGGGGCAAGGTGTATAAAATTGATTTACGGCGGGGAGAAAAGAGTGCTTTCAGGCCTCAGGAGCCTAAAAAGCCATATCCCTATATTACGGAAGATGTAACTTTTATAAATAAAAAAGACAGTGTCAAATTAGCAGGCACCTTAACCATTCCAAAGAAAGAAGGGTCTTATCCTGCTGTCATTCTGATCTCTGGCAGCGAACCAACCCCCAGGGATGGTGAGTCGAACTTTCATAAATGGCATTTAGTATTGGCAGATTATCTTACAAAAAAAGGGATTGCTGTGCTTTGCTACGACAGCCGGGGAGTAAATGAATCAAAAGGAAATTTTTATACTTCAACATCGGAAGACTTTGCACAGGATGTTATAGCAGGTTTCAATTTGTTATGTGAAAGAAAAGAAATAGATAAAAATAGAATTGGGTTAATAGGTCATAGCGGTGGCGGCCTGGTCGCAAGCATTGCGGCATCGGTCAACCCCAAGATAGGATTTGTAGTTTTATTAGCGAGCATGGGAATCTCAGGTAAAGACGATTTTATGATGCAAACTGATATGAAGTTGAAAGTTGGTGATTTTACAAGAGAAAAACATGCATTCTTCACAGAATTTTACAACAAATGCTTTTCAATGATTGAAAAAAATTATGATAGTAAAACGATAAGGGATACATTAAAGAATAATTATAAAGATAAATTCATTTCATGTCATAAATCGGCTGGTATATCAAATAACGAGATGTCGATGTTGGAATTTGGATTTACATATCTTTTAATGAGGATGGTAAACCCTAATTTTTGTTACTATGTGAAGTGTGATCCCGCTGTTTATCTAAAAAAATTGAATTGTCCTGTGCTTTCTTTAAATGGCAGCAATGATATATCGGTTTCGGCTGAGATTAATCAAAACGCGATTCGAAAAGCGCTAACAAAAGGCGGAAACAAAGACTTTACTGTTTTAGAGTTAGAAGGATTAAACCATACTTTTCAGGAATGCAAAACAGGTTCATTAAAAGAATCATTGGAATTGGAACAGACGATTTCTCCGAAAGCAATGTCGGTAATCGCTGAATGGATACTAAAACACACAAAATAGAGTAGTAATGAAAACATTAATCCAACTTTCTATTCTGATCCTTTTGCAATTTGGACTGCAGTGTCAGGGGCAATTAAACAATTTTCAAACCTCCATTTATGATGACCCTAAATACGAAAGTGTTACTGAACGTCAAAGGAAATCATTAAAGAATTTGGATGAGAATAAAATATTTGATAAGATTCAAAGCAGGATATTACCAAACTTACCAAAAAAACATCAGGAATACTTCAATTCAAACAGTGCTTTAAAATTAATATTTTCCAAATCCGGCGATATTTTTTCAAATAGCAGAACGGACTTTGCCTTTGTCGTTTTTGACCGCAATAATATTCGGATTTCGATCATTATATACAATGAACTCACCAATCAGTATAATGAATTGTACAGAGGCGTTAAGGTACTAAACACCCTGTTGCAGAAAGATTGTTATCATAGTGCATTCCGAACACTTGATTACCAAATAGGTAATGAGATTATCTACTGTGAAGATTTGCCTAAAGATTATAAAAAATTTAACTGGGATATTATTAAGATTACAAATATTACCGAAGACGATGATTTTATTATCTCTAAAAGTTGTAATGCCATCAATGAAATGGGAATTCATGCTAATACTTCCAATTCATTATGCATATCGACCGATCGGGCTTACAACAATTGGGAGTGCTTAAAATACGATAAAAAGAAAGATTTGTTTATTCTGTATTATTGTCAAACGTTTGCAGATTAGATTTTATGCGAGGCTCACATGTTATTAGAAGAATTAGGATATAATACCAACCTTGAAAAATTCAGGACAGATAATAATCTTCGGCATTTTGAAGTTGGAAGGGTTATTGCTGAACACAAGGAGAGGTATGTCGTAAAGACCGAAAAAGGAGAGTTTGAGGCGGAGATCATTGGCAACATGCGTTTTGCTGCCAAAGGACGCGAAGATTTTCCCGCGGTGGGGGATTGGGTTGCCCTGACAACGTATGAGGAAGATTTCGCGATCATTCACAGGATATTTCCAAGATTTTCCATTATAAAAAGACAGGCTGTCGGGCAGTTCGGCGAAATCCAGATCATCGCAACCAATATTGATTATGCCTTTATCATCCAGGCGGTCGACCGTGATTTTAATATCAACCGGCTCGAAAGATACCTGACCATTTGCAATTCGTCAGGGGTAAGCCCGATCATTGTTCTCAGCAAGATCGATCTGATAAACGAACAGCAGATTTCCGGGATACTGGAGAGCATAAAGACCAGAATTAAAAATATCCCCGTTATTGCGATCAGTAACGAATCGAAAGACGGATACCATGAACTGAAAAAGAGCATTGAAAAAGGGAAAACCTATTGTTTGCTCGGTTCATCGGGCGTTGGGAAATCAACGCTGCTGAACAATCTTTCAGGTAAAACGGTCATGCAAACCGCCGCCATAAGCCAGACCACCAATAAAGGGAGGCATGTTACAACTCACCGGGAGCTGATTATGCTGGAAAACGGGGGAATGATGATTGACAATCCCGGTATGAGGGAGGTTGGTATCGCTGATTCATCAGGAGGATTGGAAATGACCTTCGATAGGATTGACGGTCTGTCGAAAAATTGCAGGTTTAAAGATTGCACTCACACGGTTGAGGCAGGCTGCGCCGTTCTTGAAGCGGTTGAAAAGAGAGAACTGGACAGGAATTCTTATGAAAATTATCTCAAAATGGCCAGGGAAAAGTCGCATTTTGAATCAACGGTTGAGGAGAGGAGAAAGAAAGATAAAGAATTTGGGAGATTTGTAAAAAATTACAAAAAGGACATGAGGAATAATAGGTACTAATTTTATCATTTAACAGATGACTTTTTCTTATGCTTTAAGTTAGGAGTGTCACTCTGAGAAAAGATTTTATCCTTTATTGTTTAGCAGGAAGAAAATGCTGAGGGAAAAATTTACTTTTGGGAAAATTCAGAAAATATGTCAACAATCAATGATAAAAGGAAATCTTATTCGCGAAGGAAATTTTTAAAGATTGGATTGGCCGGGTTGGCGGGAGCCGTTGTTTTGGAGCGATCCGTTCATTATTTCAATCAGTCGGGAGCAAAGGCCAAAATTGTTATCGTAGGCGGCGGAGCTGCCGGAATAACAATGGCCGCTTACCTCTCACATATGATCCGCAATTATGATATTACCATCATTGAACCTAATGAAAAGCATTATTACCAACCCGGTTTTACGTTGATTGCAGCAGGGGTATTTACTCCTGAAGAGGTTGTTAAATCCACAAAGAGTCTTATACCGGATCATGTAAAATGGGTAAAGGATTCTGTGACAGAAATAAAAGCTAACAGCAATACCGTTGTTACCGCCAAAGAAGGGAAGTTTTCGTACGATTTTCTGGTAATGGTCCCGGGTTGTCAGATGAATTTTGATCTTGTTGAGGGGATATCCCGTGAGGAACTGGGGAAAGGGAATGTTCATAGTATTTATGATTATAATGGTTCTATCCGTTGCTGGGAAGCCATAAAAAGACTTCCGGAGTCAAAGTCACAGAAGCTGATTTTTACCAATACCTATACAAAAATAAAATGCGGGGGCGCTCCCAAGAAGATTTGCCTGATCACGGACGATCATCTGAGAAAGGAAGATAAGCGAAATGATTTTCAGATCTCCTATTTTGCCAATCAGAAGGAGTTGATGAAACCTAAGATATTTGGAGACCGGCTGAGTGAGATTTTCAAAGTGAGGAATATTGAGACAAACTATTGTCATCGTTTGATCTCGGTAGATACCAGTTCCCAAAAAGCGGTCTTTATGAAATTACCTGAATCCGTCACCACAGCAGTTTTGCCGGAAGGTTTGGGTGAGAAAGTCGTTATTGATTATGATTTTCTTCACATGGTACCCCCGATGAGTGCCCCGGATTTTGTCAAAAATTCTGAACTCTCGGGAGATCCCGACCAGGGAAGCTGGGTAAAAGTCGATAAAGAAACCCTGGTACATGCAAAATACAAGAATATCATTTGTTTTGGAGATGTGGCAGGATTGCCTACCAGCAAAACAGGCGCCGCGATACGGAAGCAAGCCCCGATAGCCGCGGCCAATCTTGTTTCTTTGATGGAGGGGAAGGTCCCTCAACTGAAGTACGACGGATATTCCGCCTGCCCGATCGTCACCGAATACGGTAAGGTGCTGATGTGTGAATTCGGGTATGATGATAAGCTCTTGCCGACCATTCCTTTTATCGATCCGGGAATTGAACGGGGGATGTGGTGGATCCTGAAAGTGCACGGCCTTAAGCCTATGTATTATCAGGGCATGTTGAAAGGTTTAATGTAGATTCTTAATAACCTGAGACGATATAAGTAACCTAATCTGTCGAAAACACCTTGGCAGAAATGGTCGATGCCATAAAAACCGACCTAATTACCTGATTTAATCAGGTGAATTAGGTCGGTTAAAGGATAAAATCAATCCCTTCTACTCTGAGGTGTTTTTTTTAAATCAGGTTATCGAAAACCAGATTATCACTCAGACAATATATTATCCGCTGGTTTGATCGGACTCACATTAAATGCAAAAAATATTTCTATTTCTCTGCCATGCCCAATAACCACCTGAGGTAATTTTTAGTAACCTCTTCGGAAGTGCTTTTAATACTGCTCTTCAAAGCGGATGCTATTTCTTTCTTGTCTTTCTTTGAAGCCTGGGGCGCTGTAGCTTTTGCCACCAGATCAAAGAGGGCTTGTTTTGCACTGCTCTTGGCTGCGATGTCATTGCCAGCCATCACGCCGCTTAAAGGTTTTACCATTTTAGCGCCCAGATTAGCCGCGGCTGCTTCAGCCTGGGTCCTGTACTTATCGCTTTTTTCATAGAAACCTTTGATCACGTAATCCGGTTCAGCATCAAGATCCCGGATATAGACATTGCGGAATCTGGCATCCTGACCCTTATCGTTAGCGTGGTTTGCCTGGATACCGATAACGCCAACCAGCGGCTTGTTCATCAAACCTTTAACAGTATCTATATTGGCGACGGTGGTTACTTTGTCATTGATTGAAATAGTGATGACATTACGGTCACATTTTATTTCCGTCTTATACCAGATACCCGTTGTTTCATCAGGTCTGTGCTGCGGGGCCACATAACCGTATATTGAACCGGTGCAGTGGATATCGTCTCTCCAGGGGGTCCAGGGGGCCAGCAATTGTACTTCGTATCCTGCACCCTGGTTAAAGGTTTCACAACGGAGGAAGATACCGCTGTTGCCAACTTTGGATAATTTGAATTCGAAACGAAAGATAAAATTCCCGTACTTCTTGTTTGTATAAATATCATGGCCTTTGCCGAAACTTTTGGTCAGCATCTCACCATGATCTACTTCAAATCCGTCGGGTTTTTCGAGAGTCCAGTTTTTTAAGTCTTTCCCGTTAAAAAGAGAAACAAATTTGCCATTTTCCTGGGAAAAGCATGTCATCACATAAAACAGTGAACAACACAATAGAAATATGAGTTTTTTCATTTTTATTAATATAAAAGGTTATGAATTACTTGGGTAAAGACCAGGGCGCCCTGTAAGCTCTTGACAAAAGATAATCAGCAGCATCGTCCCCGATGAATTTTTCATTGGCGCTATCCCATTGCAATTTTCTTTTAAGCCGGAATGATATGAGGGCCAGATGCATCGGGATGGTCATTTCGTGTGCATACATGAGATTGCTTTCAGGCTGAATCCTTGATTTTACGGAATCAACGAAATTGCGCTGATGTCCCGGAGAACGAACAATGGTCTTTGGAATATCAGGAATGTCATTCATTACTTGATCCCCGATCCGGACGGTAAAAGTACTATAGTCGCATGTTAAAGTACCTTTTTCACCTTCGAAATGAGCTCCGATTCCCATATTTTCAGCTCCGGGAACTTTAGGCGGTTTGGTGGTCCAATATACATCGAGGTCTTTGTATTTAAGATCAATATCGATCCATTGGGGAGCATCGGCAATGCCGTCGTGAGGCCTGTCGCCCCTGCTTTCAACGCTGTACAAACCTTTGGGATGAATTGACATGTACATGATATCGGCAATATGACTCCAGAAATCGCAGAATACGCCTCCGGAATAATCCATAAAATAGCGATAACTCCTGTGACAACGCACGGGGGTGTATTCCTGGTAAGGAGCCGGACCCAGCCACATGTTCCAGTCCAGGGTGGCAGGAGGAGTTTCATTGGGAGGGAATCCCAAACCCGGTGAGCCTCCGGTTTTCCATAGACGGACGGTATGAATTTTCCCGATAGCCCCTGCCTGGAGAATTTCAGCAACGCGATGGTAATTTTCGCCGGCGTGTATCTGGGTTCCCAACTGGAAAACGGATTTGTTCTTTTGCAAGCTTTTGATCATGGCCTTACCTTCGTCCACGGTGTAGGTGAGAGGCTTTTCGCCGTAAACATCTTTCCCGGACTGGAATGCCAAAATCGCGATAAGGGCATGCCAATGGTCGGGTGTGGCACAGGTAATAGCATCGATATCATTTCGGTCAAGAATGCGTCTGAAATCAGTATAGGTGTCTACTTTTGCATTTTTGTTGGCAGAGGCAAACTTCTGATAAGTTGAATCCAATATTTCCTTGTCAACGTCACATAATGCGACAATATCCACATCTTTTAAAGCATTGAACCAGTTCATGTGACTTCTTCCCTGGTTCCCCAATCCTATATGGGCAACTCTCACTCTGTCGCTGGGTGCAACCTTCTTATAGCTATTTGAAAGAAGAGGGAAGCTTAATGCCCCTAATGCCGTAGTATATAGAAATCTACGCCTGTCGATATTAAATTCTTTTTTCATGTACTAATTTTTAGGTTTGTATTAATTTATTTTTGGAATTCTTGTAAAGAAGCTGATCTTCTTATTTGGCAACCGCTTTTTTGATTTCACCTGCTGTTTTATGGATTTTTTCAACTGCAGCAACAATGTCATCCATATCTGATTTGGATCCAAGGAGCATATTCTGGGAAATCCAGACAGCCTCCTCACAAAGCAGGTTATTCTCGGGGCAGTAATTTCTCTCAAGATATTTACTGAAATCCAACACCTTCCTGGAATACATCCTGCGGTAGTTTTTGGATTCAAAGGTATTTTTTAAATATGGTTTATCGTTTTGGGTGACATAACCCGAGGAGCAGGGGATGCCTTCTGCATGAAGGGCTTTAATGAATTCAGCCCGAGACAAGCCCTGAAATTCTTCCTTTTTGTACCTGAACGGAAACTGCCATGCGGAAATTCTTGTGACGTTTGGACTCAGTTTAAAAGGAACAATTCCGGGAATGCCTTGTATCTTTGATTTGAGATACAGCGCATTCTCATTTCGCGTATCGGTTTGTTTCTCCAGCCTTTTCAGCTGTGCGAGTCCAATTGCTGCCTGGTATTCAGTAATCCTGAGTTTAGTGCCGTTAATCACTGTTCCACCATTAACCCCTTGGGGTAATACAACTGATCCATAAGGATTCCCATAGTTATGGTAAGAATAGCATCTATCCATAAATTTATCATCATCGCTGACAATGGCTCCTCCTTCACCGATGGGTATATTCTTGGAAGTCTGGAAGCTAAAACAACCGGCATTGCCAAATGTCCCGACTTTTCGGTGATTAATTTCTGCCAGCCAGGACAAACAGGCATTCTCGACAACAATCAGATTGTGCTTTATAGCTATTTTCATGATCTTCTCCATATCGGCCGGCATTCCCAGCGTATGAGCGGCAACTATTGCCCTGGTGCGGGGAGTGATTTTGGCTTCAATCTTGTCGGGGTCGATCTGAAATGTATCGGGATCCGTGTCAACAAATACCGGCAGGGCGCCATTTTGAAGAATGCAAATGATGGTTGAGATGAAGGAGTAAGGTCCGACGATTACTTCATCTCCGGCTCCGATATCGAATTGGTTTAGCGATGCGATGAGGGCGTTTGTCCCGTTAACAACAGCCAGACAGCGTTTGGCGCCTATGGTTTCTGCCCATTTCTTTTCGAATTCGGTCACCACGCCAGCCCGGGTCCAGGAACCGCTTCGAAGGACTTTCAATACAAGTTCTTCGTCTGTGCCGGAATCCCATACAGGCCAACCCGGCCATCCTTTGGTTCTTATTGGAGAACCTCCCAATAATGCAGAAGTCCGGAGATCTGAAGTTTTGGCAAAAAGTGTCCTTGATACATCCATGGCAACAATAGTTCCAAGTCCTGTCAGTGAGTTTTTTATTATAAAATCACGTCTTGAATACTTTTCCTTTGCCATGGTTGTAAATTGAAACGGTTAAACTAAAAAGACCATATTTAGAAAAACAATGAAACTGTCCGGTAGAATCCAAATTCTTCGTCAGAATCATTGTTTTTTCTAAAGTTATGTAAATAAAAGATAATTCAATAAAGAGGAATCATCTTTTTGCAAATCAATTACAAGAGCTTAAATGGTTTCTACCTTTTCCCATTTTTCGTTCTTTGAAGACTTTTCCATTGCTTCCAGAATGGCTATTTCTTTCAAAATATTCTGGTGGGTACGTGGCTCCTTGCGGGTTCTGAACATCTCGACCATATCCACGTAGATTTTTCCAGGTTCAGTTTCAGGTACCCTTGATTTCAATTCTACCAATCCTTTTTTGGTTTCAACAAATGTCTCCCATCCGTAAGAAATGTTTTTAAAGATCATTGTAGCGTAAAGTCCATTTTTAAACACGAGGGCGGCACTGCCTTTAATGCCGTCGCGGGTAACTTTTACGCGGTCAACATCTTCTCCAAACATTACCATAAGTGGTTGAAGACAATGTACGCCATAGAAAAATACACCACCCCATTGTGAATCCAAATCAACAGGGCCAAAGCGGATCACATGATTGATGTCTTTCATGTTCTCCAATTGTGCTTTGATATCATAAGTTGCATAGCTGTTTGCAATTGAGCTGAATGAAGTCACCGGAGTTCCGGTTTTTTCAGCAAGGGCAAGAAATTTCCTTCCTTCAGCAACCCTGTAGCAGAAAGGCTTATCAACAAAAGTAGGAATGCCTGCTTTTACAAAGGGAGTAGCGGCTTCAAGGTGATATTTTGGGTGACGGTGATCAACAACCAGCGCATCAATCTTGCCCAGCATTTCCTTTTGATCTTTTACGATATTTGGGATATTACCTGCTTTAGCTGCTTTAGCTGCGAATTCGTCGGTCTCTCCCCAAAGATGAGTAATTTCAACACCAGGGAATTTTTTTTCAATGTTAAACATTTTGGAAAGAATGTTCGTATGGGAGTTTTCGGCTCCGATAACCCCGATCCGGATTTTTTTATCCTGGCCGGCAGTCATTGCAGAAGCAATAGAAGAAGCGGAGAGGGTTACTGCCGATACGGCGGCCCCTGCACCAATGGTTTTGATAAATTCTCTTCTTGTATTCATTTTCTTTATTCTGTTAAAAGATTGTGATCGTCAAAGAACGATCTGTTTAAGTTTATAATGGTGTGATTATAATTTCATTTCCCAGCCTTTTTCGTAGGTGCGGGACCAGTATTTCATTGCTTCTTTGTCATTTTTAATACGGCCCGTCTCAGGATCGATTTCCAAAGAATGTCCAACTCGCTGAGAAATGTTGCCAAGCTGCATCAGCAGCGTGCTCTTGTAGCCTGATTCGATATCTGAATTGAGTTTTGTCCCGTTTTTAATGGCTTCGAAGAAATTCTGAATATGATTTCCGTCAAGACTTCCGGAAGGATTCATGAGATTACGGGCATCAATTTTCTGCTCTTGTTTCACCTCTTTAATAATTTTATTGTTGAGGTCAAACACTGTATAGGCATTACCTCCGCCTATAAGCATACATCCTTTTTCTCCGTAAAACATTGCTCCAACGGAAGTGCCTTCAATATAACGCCCGTTACAGCTCCGGCCTTCCCACGTCATTGAAAGACCTTCCTTAAAATCAATATTTATAACTTGGGTGTCAGGAGTCTGCCAGTCATCTTTGTAGCAATATCTACCCCCATTGGAGCTTACCTTTACGGGATAATTGACATCCATACCCCAACGTAAAAGGTCAACCATGTGAGTACCGTTATTCAATGACTCACCTGTTCCCCAGTGCCAGCGCCAGTGCCAGTCATAGTGTACAATATTGTCTTTGTATGCTTTTCTGGGAGCAGGTCCCTGCCAGAGATCCCAATCGAGCCATTCCGGCACTGGCACTTCTTTGCCGATGCCAATGGATGGACGGTTGTTGGTGTACCAGCCTTTCCCGAAATAAACGCGTCCGATGATTCCATCCTTTAGTTCCTGAATACCAGCCATAATATTTGGATACGAGCGTCGTTGATTGCCCATTTGTATCACTTTATTATAGCGTTTTGAAGCTTTGATCAACAGCTCACCTTCGCTTGGATCGTGACACAAAGGTTTTTCAACATATACATTTTTATCAGCCTGGAGCGCCAGGAGAGCAGCAGGGGCATGCCAATGATCCGGAGCTGCAATAACCAATGCATCGATATCTTTCGTGGCCAGTGATTGCCTGAAATCTTTGAATCCTTTGGCTTTAAAATTTTGCTTGGCATCAAGCATTTTGATGCTTTTATCGATGGCCCGGCTATCCACATCACAGATGTGCACAACCTCACAGTTAGTCTGATTGGAAAAGTTCTGAGCATGTGCAAAACCACGTGAATTTACTCCCATGATAGACACACGGATTTTATCATTTGCTCCCATTATCCGGTTATAACTTGCAGCGCTAAATCCAGGTAAAATTCCTCCTGCAGAAACTAAGGCCGTTCCGGCCAAAGTTTTTTTCATAAATTCTCTCCTTGAATTTTCCATAAAAAAATTGAAATTTATTTTTAGTTTAACATTTCAGAAAGTTGTTCTTTAAGCAAGGCTCCAGTCTTGAAAAAAGGCTGGTAAAATAGATAAAAAATTATTTAAAATCAATGCAATAGAGTTAATCTTTAAAAATAGTTTAACTGATGATTAAATTATCGTGTACGCACACAAAAATAATTAAAAATTAATAACCCGATTAAATAACTTCATGTAATTGAACTTTTATATTCCGCTCGTAAAAAATTTTCAAAAGATATTTACTTCAGGTGAGCATGATATCAACTGACTCCATTTTTCACTGGTCAGGATGCGGCTGGGCGGGGAAGACGGATTAAACTTATTTCTAAAAAAAATGCGTTTTCACTGCTTTTTAATCAGCAGCAAAAACGCATTTCCTGAACAGACCTGACAGGTTTTCTAAACCTGTCAGGTCTGGTTTCATTTCTGTGTTATAAAAAACTCTTAAAATACTTCTCGTAAACTTCCATGTTTCTTTCAAGCAATTCAACTGAGTACTGATAAGCCTTTTGGTCATCCAGAGCTTCTACAGCAGCTAAAATACACTTCTGAAGCCGAAGGGTGTATTCTTTTTCACCCTCGATGTTGGCATAGATCATGTTCCGCATCCGGGGCAACAGTGAGTAGATCGGCTCCATGCTAATAATTATGATTGGATTTCCTGTGGCCTTTGACAGATTCATATGGAACCTGTTTATAAGATCGACCTCAAGCTGCGTATTGTCCGAATCGCATTTACTCAAATCGGCAATATTTTCCTTTAATAATTTAAGGTCATCGGCCGTACGGTTACGTGCTGCTAAACGAGCGATTTCGGGCTCGAATAATCTTCGTACTTCAATGATCTGTGCGATTAAATTGGAGTCGAATTTCAAATCATAATAGAGGTTTAGCGAATTAATGGCATCTTCAATTTTAATCTCAGAAACAACCATTCCGCTTCCTTTTCTAACGAGGATCAACCCCCTGGCGCTTAAACGGCGTAATGCTTCCCGTAAAGCAGTACGGCTTACGGCAAAACTCTCACACAATTCTTTTTCGGATGGAAGTTTGGTTCCTGCAATTAATTTCTTTTGCCGTATCGCCTCTTCTATTTTGCGTTCAATTTTTTGACTAAGGGTTTGGCTAATACTTATTTTACTGAATATTTCATCCATCGGATTGGCTTTTCAAAAATTTAATGCAAATGTACTCTTTTTTCATTGTAGATCAAGCAGATGGTTTGTTGTTTAATCAATTAATAATTAAGAATTAATAATTAAAAATTATGGAGGGAAACATCGTTTGGTAATTATTAATTCTTAATTCTTAATTGTTAATTATTTATAAGACTGGCCATTGCTTATCTTTCTATTTAACTTTCCTGATCCAGTCAATCATTCCTTCGCGGATTTTTTTTGCAACCTTTCTCTGGAATATCGGATTGTTTATTCGCTTTTCATCCTCTTCATTGCTCATAAAGGCTACTTCCACCAAGCAGTTGGGATATTCAGTGGGACCATTAAGCGCGAAATTAAAACTGCCGATATTCCCGAAATCGGCGAGTCCAAGTTCGAGGATGCGGTTTAAGATATCCACTGAAAGTTGTTTAGACCCAAGGTAACGGTAATAAGTACTGACTCCTTTTGCGCCGGGACTTGAGCCTGCATTATGATGGATGCTGATTAAAAGATCGGGATTTGCCTTGCGAAGCATTAAAGTGCGGTCCACCATACTCAGATCTATATCCGTACTGCGGGTCATAAATACCCTGGCGCCTCTGCGCTTTAAATACTTTTCCAGCTCTTTAGCGATTAAAAGATTGACTTTCTTCTCCTCGCTGCCACTTTTAACTCCTATGGCTCCCGAACTGGATCCGCCATGACCGGCGTCAATGGCAATGTTCAAATGCCGGATTGAAAGCCGCTCCGGCTGACGTTTCACTGCAATCACCAGGGTCTTGTTTTTATAACCGATCGAATAACCCCACTGCTTTGAATGTTTCAGATCAATACTTACGCGGAAAACATCATCTTCCAGCTGTTCATGTGAAACCTGTTTTATCTCTTTTGCTGACTTGAGCTGAGTAATCCAGTTCGTATTTCCAGTTGCGCCGTAAATATCAACAATGATTCGCGATGGATCCGTTTGCTGAATACTCTTGTAGGGCAGACGCTCATCAAGCGCAATCGTTACATAGTCATATTTATCATCGCCTGAGACCTTCCATGAGGAGGTGAGATAATAATCAGGTTTCCGGTAATCCGGAATAAACTGCACATTCTCTTTGGGTATAAATGCCCGGTGGTTTTTTGAAAGCTGAACGATATAATCATCCTTCAAACTATCAACCACCTGTAATACAATAGCTGTGTCCAGATAGGTCATCTTGGCGCCGCCGAGCCTGTCTATTCCAGGGCCATACTTGAGAAAAGGTAAAGGCCCGGTAGTTTTGCCCGTTTTTACCATAATTCCATGAGAAGGTTTTGGCTTAACAATACGGCCAAATGAATGCAATTCAAATGTTAGTCCCAGTATCAGGAACACGACCTTTACCATTTTAAATCCTGACGGAGATATAGATCGCTTTAAAAAAATCATTCTTATTATTTCATTAAAATATAAATTAAACCTTATCATTCGTGACCGGATAAAATTTTGATAGATATTAGAGCCGCAACTCCTTTCTGAATTTTGCAATATAATTATTACAAAGACGCAATTCCATTGCTGATAGTTGCATTGCAGAGACATCTTTGTAGAAAAAATCAGGAGAATATGGCATAATTCTGCCACATCCTCCTGATTTTAAAAAAAACCAATTATAATCACCAGCCTGGATTTTGCTCTAAAACATAGCCTAAATCCTGGTATAATTTTATTTGATCAAGAGGAACGCAATTCAGATACTGCCTCTCGTAATAGGGGTCTCCCGGCTTCCAATCCCTTCTCATGTTTGCATCGTAGAGATTGTACATAAAGCTCTTGGTGCTATCGCCCGGAATAGGGAGATAGAAGTGACCGGATTTAACTACCGCTTTTCTTGTTGCTAAAGGAAATTTCATGAGATTGACCAATGCTCCTTTCCCTAATGTGGTAGGACCGTTGTTTTCTATTGTCTTCAGATATTCATATTTTCCCCACCGTGTAAGATCGTATCTGCGGAGTCCTTCAAACATCAGTTCCACGCATCGCTCTCTTCGGATTTCCCAGATAAGCGGCGATACGCCCGGATCCCTGTCCGGATCATTGATCTCAACCCCGTTTGCATAGACCTTATCACCGGCCACCGTCATTGGCGGAAGTTTCGGAAGGACATTCCCAACATTATTTTTCTTGATACTTCTGTTGCGAAGTTTATTGATCGATTTGTCAGCATCTGCCTGTGCGAACTGGCCCAGCTCAGCCGCAGCTTCCGCGTAGTTAACCAAAACTTCGCCGTACCTGATAATTGGAGCGTCAGTAGTATTTGTCGAACCGATATAGATCAAATCATTTGCATTAGCGGTATATGGCAGGAATTTTAAACACAGGAAGCCCGTGGTTGAATAAGCGCCGTGAGCCTGGTTAATTCTTATTGAATCAACAAGAGTAGCAGACATTCGAGGGTCTCTGTTCTTGAATTGATCGGGACAATAGCGCAACCCATTGTCCGTGGCATAATTGTAAACAGGCGATTGTTTAATCGGAAGTCCGTCAGATGCCAGATAAGTTTCCACCATCTTCAGCGTTGTACCGGTCTGGGGCTCCTGATTATTATAGGAAACAAGTGAATGAGTAACCTTGGCGGGCTCATATTGGCGATACATAATCACTTCTTTATTCCCGGAAAGATTTTCAGAGGTAAATATTCCCCTGTAATCATCAGCAACTACGTACTTCCCGCCTGCAATAAGCTGATCTGCTGCCCATTTAGCTTTTGTAAGAAGTGCAGTTGCAACTGTTTGATCAAGATTATGATACTTCAGATAGGTGCCAAAATAAAGCAGGTGTCTCGACATAAAAGCCAATACAATATCCCTGTTAATCTGCTGTAATCCATCATTAACTCTTACATTATCGGCGGCATATTGAAAATCATCCATGATTTTTGTTGCTACCACTTTTAACGGATCTCTCGGTTTAAAACTTTCTTCTTTATCTGCCGGTAGTATTTCCTTGTCATAATACGGGAGGTCTCCGAAAGTTCGTGCAAGATCTGAATATTCCATAGCCCTGTAAAAGCGGCCGACACCCTTCCAATGATTTTTTGCCTCTTCAGAAATTGGCATGCCATCCACGCGCTGTATCATGATATTTGCTCTGCGCACGTAAGTAAAGGACCAGCCATTCCCTGATGTGGCAGGATTTTGTGTCCACAAGGTACTGGAACTGTATTCATCGGACCACGGTCCGAAGGTAAAGAAATCTCCATAGGTATAGCCGCTTCCGTATCCCATAAAATAGTTGGTATAAGCTCCCTGGGAATACAGCCTTACATTTCCCTCATTTTGCCAGAAGTTTGATTCGTCAAACACGTCCAGGGACTTACGGTCCAGGTAGTTCTCACAGCTTGAAAAGCCAATCAGCGCTATAATAAATATAAAAATAGTCTTTTTCATCGTCTTAATTTTTTAGAATTCAAGTTGAATACCCATTGATAAGCTCCTTCTGTATGGATAACTACGTCCGAAAGAACGGGAGTCGTTGGCAGTAGTACTCGTCCAGTCGATCTCAGGATCGATCGGGATATTGCCCAACTTGTCAAATTCAAATAAGTTTTCTCCGTTGAAATAAACACGTAATTTTTGAATGTTTACCTTGCTAACCAGTTTTTGGGGGAATGTGTATCCAAAGCTTAAGTTCTTTAACCTGAAGTAAGCAACGTTAAGAAGATACCGGTCATTAGGAAGATAGTTCCATTTTGCGGTTTGACTGTATTCCATTGGCCTGGGATAGAATGCCCCGGGATTCTGAGGTGTCCAGTAGTCTAATGTATGAGCGAAATTTGCTTCTGAACCATAGTAGCCCGGTAAAACCATGTTCCCTGTGGCCCAGATATTCCTTTTGCCTACTCCCTGGAAGAAAAAACTGACATCAAATCCTTTCCAGTCTGCATCGATGCGGAACCCATACTGATAGCGGGGTTGACTGTTGCCTATTACAGTTCTATCCCCCGGGTTTCCAACGGTGTTTGTTCCATAATTGATTACACCGTCTCCATTCAGGTCTTTGAACCTCACGTCTCCAGGACTAAATTTAAAGAGCCCGGATTCAAGAATATACTGGTTGGGAACCCCTTCGGCCATTGTGTTTCTTGGTTGTCCGTCAGGTTGAACAGTCTGCTTGATGGCGCCATTTTCCCAAACAAAATCTTCTTTTTGGAAAAGGCCTACTGTTTTATAACCCCAGATATCACCCAAAACCTTGTTTTTATAATATGTTGTGCTGGTAAGTGGATCGTTCGCCGCTTTGTATTGGGTAACTATAGATTTGTAATCACTAAACTGCCCGGTTAAGGTCATGTGCAATCCATTTGAAAAAGTGTGGGTATAATCAATGGACAATTCAATACCTTTGGTTGTCAGTTCCCCAAAATTTCTAACGGCCGCGGTAGCGCCAACTGTCGAAGGCACTACTTCACCGGGTGAAATTACATCAAGTGTTTTCCTCTGGTACCACTCAATCGTGGCGCCCAACGTATTATCAAGAAACCTTGAATCGAGACCAATATCAGTCGTCCTTACGGTCTCCCAGGTTAAACTCGGATCTACCAGTGCAGCGGCATTCAAAATATAAGGAACAAAATTGCTGTTGATCAGCCAGTAGTTTCCAGCTATCGTCGGATTGGTTACACTCAAAGTCGGATAATATGCAGCCGTGGGAACATCCTGGTTGCCATTTTCACCATAAGATGCGCGTAATTTCATTGAGCTGATCACCGGAAGTAAAGGCTTCATCCAGGGTTCTTCCGTTATTCGCCAGCCTGCTGATGCGGAAGGATAAAAACCCCAGCGCCGGCCTGATTGGAACTTTGACACACCGTCATAACGGGCGTCAACCTCCAACAGGTATTTATCTTTATAGGCGTAATTCAACCTGCCAAAAAAACCGGCAATTGACCACCACGAGTGGCTGGATCCGGCTGCCTGGTCGCCACCGGCAAGGTTGACTTCAGGCAAGTCAAAATTATATACGTTGTTTCTCTTTGCAGATTGATAAATGTATTCCGCGTCCTCCAGGTTGGTCCCGACCATAGCTTTGAAAGAATGATCGCCAAATTTGTTTTCATAGGTCAGATATCCGTTATAAGTATTCCTCAAATTTTTGCTGGAAGTATATTGAATATAATCATAACTTGCCGAGGTATAAACCTTTGTAACGTCGTCAAACTTCTGTCCTGCAGCCAGGTTCCAAAGGTCAATACCTTTTACATAACCTCCCACAGTGTGATTGGTGGCAAAAGTCTGGCCGCTGGTGTAATCAAAGTCAGCCGTCAAACCCTTTGTAAGTTTCAGGGTGGTCCCCAGGGTGAACCTGTTGAAATAAGCGTCGTTCTCAATGGGGCGGGCAGCTTTCATTTCGGCTACTCCCCCTCTGAACTCATTGCCATTATAAGTACCGCATGGCATTACGTTGTGCCATCGATAAAGGTAATACATTGGATCATAAGTTGTTCCAGTATATGAAAATGGAGTTTCCTGCGTTTCCTTGGTATGGATAAACCTGCCCCTGACGGTCATCCATTTATTGACCTCTGAGCTGACAAAGACCATTGTATTTAGCTTCTTGTAAAAATCATCAAAGAGGTTCAGAATTCCTTCCTGTTTGAGGGAACCTGCAGTGAGGGTGTACTGTGTTTTCTCATTCCCGCCGTTTATCGAAATATTATGATTTTGTTGCGGGGTCCAATTTTTATAATAGATGTCAAAAATATCCCATGGACGATAGTAATAAGCCCCGGATAGGGGTTTCCCGGTGGTGGGGTCTTTCCTGTAATCAAAATCCCTTCCTTCAACCATTTCCCGGCCAAGGGCTTTACCATCACCATAGGTGTCTATCCAGTTTTTAACCTTGGCGATCACATCAGGATTGTACCAATATCCTACCTGGCCGTATTCCCACTGGGGGGTAGTCTTTAGCGCATTCAACTGATCGTAAGAATACTGGAGGTTCAGGTCTGCCCTCGTATGTTTAGGAACGTTGGTCGGTTTTGCCCACGAGAAATTATTGGAATAGGAAACCTTCACTTTCCCATCTTTTCTCCCCGATTTGGTGGTGATAAGCACAGCGCCAAAGGCAGCGCGCGCTCCATAAATAGCGGTTGTAGCAGCATCTTTGAGCACCGAGATGCTCTCGATATCATCCGGATTAACATAGGACAGGGAAGGAACCTCAACCTGATCGACCAGGATCAGAGGGCTTGATGCCCCTAAACTGTTAATGGAACCAACCATGCCCCGGATCCTTATTGTCGGATTACCGCCTAATGCCCCGGAGGTGGTAGTAACAATGAGGCCGGGGGTCGTTCCCTGCAATGCGCGGCCAACGTCCGTGATTGGCCTTGCCTCAAGATTTTTTTGCACATCAACAGTTGAGACCGCGCCCGTCAGATTGACTTTCTTCTGCGTTCCATAACCTACAACGACCACTTCCTCTATACTCTGGACCATTTGTTCAAGTTCAATAACCAGTGTTGGCGAATCCCCGGGAATGATGTCTTTCGGCTTCATCCCGATAAAAGTGGCAGAAATGACAGCCTTGGGGGCAACAGAAATTTTGAAAGCGCCGGAAGCATCCGTTATGGTCCCATTGGTGGTTCCTTTCTCCAAAATGGTAACCCCGGGCATAGGTTCTTTTGTTTCTTTATCGCGAACAGTTCCCGTGAGTGTTCGCTTTTGTGCGAAGGTCATTTGAACGGCCATGCACAAAATGATAAGGAATAAGGTTTTTTTCATCATTTGATTTTAGTTTAAGATTCAGCATTCTAGTACATTAAATTCAATAAAAGTTCATAATAAAATTTGATTTTAACAAGTTTTTACTAAAGTTTATAATTTACATTGCATGTTGTATTACATATTATAAAAAGTGAGTATCGTATTTAATACCTAAAAATTACTATCTATAGGCTTCACTAAATCATTTAGGAACAATGAACTTGCTTAATTTTATAAGTCAATTCCCCGATGAGGATAGTTGTAAGTTGAAACTTAAAGCTAGCAGAGATAAGGAAGGGGTCATCTGTCGACATTGTGGCAGTAAGGATCATTATTGGAAGAGCGACAAGTGGCAATATGAATGCAAAATCTGTAAAACAAGAACAACACTTCGAAGTGGAACAGTTATGCACGGTTCTCAATTGCCTATTCGTTATTGGTTTGTAGCTATGCATTTGCTCACATTCACAAAGAAGAGTTTTTCTGCCATTGAATTGCAAAGACAATTAGGGCACAAATACTTTGAACCTATTTGGGTAATGCTTTACAAGCTAAGATTGGCAATGGGTAAAAGAGACGAAAAATATTCACTTTCAGGCCAAATCGAATTAGATGAAGTTTTTTTTCAACAGAGGTAAAACTACCAGATAAGGATAAGCCAAGAAAACGGGGAAGAGGTAGTCAAAAGGCAACAAAAGTATTGGTTATGGCTGAAAGTAAGGATGTTGATGAGAAACCTGCAAAGAAAGGGAAGCCACGAAAAGTTGGATTCATTAAAATGCAGGTAATACCAAATTTTAAATCTGGAACGATTAGTGGAAAGGTCATCACGAATATCTCCAGAAAATCGACTTTATTAACCGATAATTCCACTTCCTACACGGATTTGTGCAACCTTGTAGATAAACGCCAGGTACAAGTAATTTTAAAGGAAAAGATTGGTGAAATATTACCTTGGGTACCTCTGGCAATAGCCAACGCAAAAAGAATGTTTCTGGATATTCATCATAACATCAAACCAGAGTATTTACAAGGTTATCTAAATGAATTTTGCTATAAGTTCAACAGAAGATATTTTGGCGAAGCCTTGTTCAACAGGCTTTTACTGGTCAGTGCAACATCGAAAAATGAGTTTAGGTATAGAATACGATAATCATTTTATAAAATATTCACTTTTCTTTTAAGGAAATTATTTTTCCTTCCGATAGAGTGATATATATCATTTTTTTTTCGTACCCAACTATTTTATTGACCGAGGAATTGCCTGCTTTGTATTTCCAGTTAACTTTCCGGCCCTGTCCATCAATTGAAATAACAACACCTTCTCTCGTGCCTGCAAATAATTGTTTGCCATTGCTTATAATTGGACAAGGGTTATGCTCGTAACCGAATCCTGCATCGACTACCCAGTTTAAGCTGAATTTTTCTGACAACGCAGAAACTGAAATCACCGAATCATTCATTAACTTGGCATAAACCTGACTCTTGTCAGGGCTTATTCCCATCGATTCACGAACCTGATGGGAACAATCCCGCCATATTTGTTTCCCGGAAACCAGGTCCAGGGCTGTCATACATCTGTCAGGAGCAACAAGAAAAACCTTGCCATTGGCCACCGCGGGGACAATATTTCCGGGAGAATAAAGCAGATGAGGTTTTCCATTGTTCCATTTCCATAGCAACTCACCTGTTGCCTTATCGAGGCAATAGAGGTGGCGGTCCCACGCGCCGAAAACGACCTGTTTCCCTGATAAAGCCGGTTGGCCTTGTATAAGCCCGGCAATTCCTTCAAACTTCCAGATCACCTTACCGCTTTTCATATCTATTTTATAGAAAGCCGACGATCCACCGCCAATAAATAACTGGTCATTTTCAACAATACCATCTGCAAGAACAGGCGTCCCTGCAACTACTTCCCATAACCTTTTTCCGGTTCGCGTATCGAATCCTAAAATTTTACCATCCACTGTTCCAACAGCAATAATCGATTTCCCAGCAACAGGAGTGGAGTACAACGGACCTTGAACTTTATTTTGCCAAATCACTTTATTTGACCCGATCCTGAGCGCTTTAATTATTCCAAGTGAGTTTCCATAGATAAGCATTTTCCCGCTGACAATACAGGGCCCTGTGAACACCGAAGCAGTATCCTCAAGAATAACATTGGGTTTCACGTTTGGATAGTCGCGGTTTAAATTAAAATCAGGCTTTTTAGATAAAGGTAAAGAACCAATCGGCTCAGGGTGCAGATAATTAAACCCGATCGATGCAGGTTCTTTGGATTTGCCAATTGGCTTCTGAGAGACATATACAGAATCGTTTCGAAGCTCGACAATAGTGTACCCTGCCAAAGGACTCTTCCCCATCATCATAGCCCGTCCCATGATGCCCGGGATACCGTCAAAGTTGAGAAGCGCCAATCTGTGGCCATGTCCACAGAAGGAGAGGATGCAATTGCTTCCCTTCAAAATTTCGGTAACGCGATCCCAATTGCTAAGCCCTTCGGCCAGTGGATAATGACTGAATGAAATTAAAATTTCCTTGTTGGCTTTAACGTTTTTGAGTTCCCGGCTTAGCCACTGAAGGTCTTCCTGCTTTACAATTCCATCGCCCATTTTCATAAAGGGACCTGTGTTCATGCCAACCATTGCAAAACCATTCTTCCGGAACAAAAACCTGTCATTTCCAAATAAACGGTTAAAATACAATCCGGCCGACTCTGACCAGTTGGTTTCATGGTTTCCTGGAATGGCATAACAGGGTTTATTCAATTGTGAAAGCGCTTCGCTCACCGCCTTGAGCTCTGCATTCGAGCCAGCGTTGGTAAGGTCGCCGGTCACAACCACGAAATCATACTCAGTCTGGTTGATTTCTTTCACAATCTGATGTAGGGCTGTATCGCTTATTGACTTAGGGCTGACATGCAAGTCGGTCAGGAGCGCGAAAGTAAGTTTCTGTCCAAAACCTGATAGGCTGAATATAAATATAAAAATCAGGGCCAGATATTTTTTCATTCCAGTAGTTGTTCGTTAGATTCAATAGTTGTTAAGATTTGACTGAAATCTCTTTTAATTTAAGCCGGCAAACTTCATAATTCAAGTAAATTGTATTTTGTATGACAACTTACAATTTGTGCAAATATAAAAATAAAATGATTCGTTGATTTTATTTTTAGAAATATTTTATAACATCCTTTAACACTCTTGTCTGGAAAAAATTTAAGAAGATGAGATATCGCGACCATGTTGCTTCTTCGTGTATTGTAATGCATTATTCTACAACGATATCCCGCACGCGCGGGAGCGATATCCTTCCAAAGTCTTACTATAAATGATAATTCATAGTTTCAAAAATATTTAACCGGATACCAATGATTCTTTAATAAAGTAACAGGGAAGATTAAATAAACCAGAACAAGGAACTGCTTATATTTTTTTGTAGTACAAACGCCAAATCAATTTTCAATCTTTTAAACCAACATGAACAATATACGCATCCTTTAAAAGTTGTATCATGCTATTTCTTATTGCGAATTTATTGTAGATATTTTATTGACTTTGAATTGAAATATCAACATAATATCAACATAATTTCAACAGAAAGTCAACAGGAAGTCACCGGATAGTACAAAGAAAACCCAACTCTGATATGATGATTAGTTGATGTGCTGATTAGTTAATTCGCTGATTAGTTGATATGATGCATATCAGCTAATCAACACATCAGCACATCAGCACATCAACACATCAGCACATCAACACATCAACACATCAGCACATCAGCACATCAGAGTTAGGTTTTAGTTATTTGAATAATCAACTTTCATGTTGTAATCCCATTGGTCAAAGTAGAGGTTTCCGTTACGCCACTCCACTTCACCTCTTTGAAAATCATAAGGTTCGCTGCGGGGAAATTTCTTTGCAGGGACAAATGTTGCTCCAATGCCATCGTTTACAATCAACCTGTAAGCATCGATCCCACTGATGTAGAACTCTTTCTGGCGCAAATCGGTTGAAGGTTGGAGATTAAACGACATGTCAAGCGGTACCCAGCCCACTCCCTGGTAATAAACTTCGCACCAATCATGGAGATTGACTCTTTCAGGACACATATTCCAGCCGCTCTGCCATTTAACAGGGATCCCCTGGCATCGGGCCATCGACATGAATAGCAAGGTTTGCATTCCACAATCCCCTCTTAGGTTGGTTAAAACATAACCGGGGATGTCGGGCATGATCGAATATTCAAGCGCTCCCGTCCAGATAATGTGATCGTTGATCCAATAATAAAGCTTTTTTACTTTTTCAGCCGGATTGGTAACATCTCTCACCAGGCTGTCTGATAACTGCCTGATTTTCTTCGTAAAGACGATTTGGGGAGCTTGCTCGCTGGTGTATCTTTTATAAATGGTTGAGGAAGTATCGTAAGGAAGGATGTTTTGTCTGGAAAGATCAAAATAATGAGCCATAGGCTGGTAGCTGAATTGGATTTCGAATATCGTAGGTTTTCCTTTTGCAGCTGTTTGTTCCATATAGATTGATCGCTGCAAGAGGGTATCGGGAGCCATAAAATATTTTTCAGGCACAGTTTTGATCAGTTTTACCTCTCTCTGACGCTCATGATTTTCACGAGGGTAGGGGAGCCAGCACCTGATCGTTTCGCCATCCGGAACTGCATCCGCTTTAACTGACAATTGATAACTTACCTTTATATTCACCGGAAGGACTGGTTTTCCGTCCGGTTTGCTGTTCCCGATCACCTTACGGGAGTTTTCCAGGAAAAACAGGGATTTCTTATCAGGAATCAATTCTGAGGAATCTTTTAGATTGGGACCTCGTTTGTTGAGAATTAATCTAAGATTGGAAACAGCCCGCTTGAAATAACGTTTTTCACCATCAATTGTCCTGTATTCAAGCCAGTTATTCTTCTCCCATTGATTCTTGTCATCTTGCGAATATTCCCCAAATTCTTTCTTTAATCTTGTTTCAACTTCAGGTTCTGTCAGCTTAAAGTCATATTTAATTCGTTCTGACAAATCAATAATCTCCGTCAGTTTACCTTTTGTTAATGAATCTGTTTCCTCGTTTTTAAATAAGGAATCAGCCCAATGCTTTGTCATTGTGAATTGGCCATCAGCAAAAGCCTTCTCAACATCCGGAAGTGTATGAACTTTAGGCTCCTTATATTGACAGCTTACTATTAAAAAGAAAATAATTACAGTAAAACAAGTTGTAATACGCTTCATAATTTAAACCTTTTTAATACTTTTACGTTTGTTGTAATACAACTACATTTATTGTAATACAATTATAAAAGTAATAATTTCTTCTAAGAAACCTAAAAAATTCACCATCCATGAAATTTATAAGACAGCTGCTGATTCTTTTTATCTTTTCATTGTTCTCGACCTCCCTGATAGCGGGTAGGGTAAAAACCGGAGTAGAGGTTCTGAAAGATATGAACTTTGCCCCCATTAAAGGAAAACGTGTTGGGCTAATCACCAATCCAACAGGAGTTGACCGCAACCTGGAATCTACCGTCGATCTGTTTTTCCATTCAAAGGAATTCACGCTTGTTGCTTTATACGGCCCGGAACACGGAGTCAGAGGCGATTATGGTGCAGGAACTTCCGTTTCCAATACTAAAGATCCAGAGACCGGATTGCCTGTTTTCAGTATTTATGGCAAGACGCGCAAGCCTACGTCAGAAATGCTGAAGGGTATCGATGTTTTGGTGTATGATATTCAGGATATTGGCTCACGTTCCTATACTTTTATCAGTTCGCTGGGACTGGCCATGGAGGCGGCGGCTGAAAACAACATAGAATTTGTAGTTCTTGACAGGCCGAATCCCCTGGGAGGCCTTAAAATGGAGGGTTGCCTTACCGAACCGGCATTTACTTCTTTTGTCAGTCAGTTTCCCATTCCCTACATTCATGGACTGACGGTAGGGGAACTTGCTAAATATTTAAATGAAACGGGATTGCTCAAGAATAAGATTAAATGTAATCTCAAGGTGATCCCGATGAAGGGCTGGAAAAGAAAGATGACTTTTGAAAATACCGGACTTCCCTGGGTTCCTTCATCGCCCCATATCCCACACGCTTATTCGCCCGTTTTCTACCCGGTCTCAGGTATACTTGGCGAACTCTATGTGATGAGTATTGGCGTTGGATATACATTGCCATTTCAACTATTTGCTGCTGAGTGGGTAAATGCTGATAGTCTTTCAAGAAATATGAACGCGCTCCATCTCCCGGGTTTGAAGTTTCGTCCAATCCACTACACCCCTTATTACAGTGTTTCCAAGGATAAAGTCGTTCATGGGATACAGGTTTATGTTACTGATTACAAAAAGGCGGAATTATCGATGGTTCAGTTTTATGTTCTTCAGGAGTGTCATAAGCTTTGGCCGGACAAGAATGTTTTTGAGTTATGCGAAAAATCGCGGCTCAATATGTTTGACAAAGTCTGCGGCACCGATAAAATCAGGATAGAATTTACAAAGAATTTTGAGGTTGCATCCATTCTTCCGTTATGGAATAAGGATATCGCAGATTTCAGGGAGAAAGCAAAGCATTATTTTTTGTATTAAAATTATTACAAACGTGAGTTCGATCTAAGCAAAGTTGTGAACAAGTGTCAGGTGGTTGAGCCTATCGGATTAAAGCAGACAGGGAATCCGGGTTCAGGGGCTGAGGCCTTTAAGCGTAAGTGCTTAAATAATCGCCCCGAAGATTTTGATCCCAGGATGACAAAGAAAAGGTCAGTACAACAGTTGATACCAATACCAAATTGCATATCCAACCGGCCTCTGGGGGGAGGATGGCCAGCCATCATATGACGGCAATTTTAATGCTATTAATTACGATAAAAAATGAAGACACTCAATTGCATCATCCTATTAACACTGTTTAGCTCAACAGTATTTGCCCAAAACACTAAACGTTGGGGCTTTTCTGAAGATCAGGGCATTTACTGGTATGTTAAAAAAGGTTCAACTCACAGAGACCACATCGAAATGAGCGGTTTGCAGGTTTCAGCCGTCGTCGATTACGGAGTAGACGACAACAGGGAATTGTCCATGAAGAAAAAGCTGGTTTTCCCCATGCTGCGTACCATCCCGAACAATACTCACGCCAGCCTGATCGTCGATTTCAATGATCCGGGCCAGTTGGAGATAAAAGTCAACGGATCGAAGTTGCAGGAATATCCACAGTCGTTCGGTTTAAAGGGGAAACTCACTGTAAACAGCACGACCAACAGTCAGCTTGAAACACAGCGGACCATCTTCCCATCGGTTGATAAGCCTGCCCTGATTGAAATCATTACCCTTAAAAACAAAGGGACTACTCCTTGCACGGTGGGAATCGAAAACAACAGCCAGCCAGTGGAAACCGATCCGGCCAAAGGAGTGTATGGGAAATACATTGTTCGGATGGACATAAAAGCGGTAGGTCAGCACACTATTCCTCCCGGTGAAGAATTTATTTTTTCTTCCGTTTATTCAGGTCGGAAATTGTGCGAGGAAGTCTATCGTTATTCTCCCGAATTTGAGGTTGCTAAACGTGATAAGTTCGTCACCGAAGTTTTCAGCAACCTTGTACTCGAAACACCCAACGACACCATCAACTGCGAATTTGCCTTTGCCAAATTGCGGGCCACTGAAAGTATCTACGATACCAAAGGCGGGTTGATGCACGGACCGGGAGGAGGATCTTACTATGCCGCCATCTGGGCCAACGACCAGGCCGAGTATACCAACCCGTTTTTCCCTTTTTTAGGGAACATTAACGGCAACGAATCGGCCATCAATGCTTACCGTCATTTTGCACGATTTACTAACCCAGAGTATAAACCTATCCCCAGCTCAATTATTGCCGAGGGAACAGACATTTGGAATGGGGCCGGCGACCGCGGCGACATGGCTATGATTGCCTACGGCGCATCCAGGTATTGCCTCGCGACTGGTAAAAAGGAGATTGCCAGAGAGCTGTGGCCGTTGATTACCTGGTGTTTTGAATACCTTGAACGAAAGAAAACGTCCGATGGAGTGATCGCTTCGGACAACGACGAGCTGGAAGGCCGTTTTTATGCTGGGAAGGTGAACCTTTCTACCAATAGTCTGGCTTATGGTGGTTACCTAAGTGCGGCAAATCTGGCCGTTGAAATGGGGGATACATTAATGGCAGATAATTATCGCCAAAATGCACGTGAATTAAGGATTTCCATTGAAAAATACTTCGGTGCTAACGTGCAGGGCTTTAATACCTACAAATACCACAAGGATAACGACAAACTCCGGGCATGGATTTGCCTTCCGCTGGTGATGGGTATTACCGAACGCAAGGAAGAAACCATCAAAGCCCTATTCTCACCCTTGCTGTGGACTTCCAACGGAATACTGACCGAGGCGGGCAGCACCACCTTTTGGGATCGCTCCACGCTGTATGCCTTCCGTGGATTGTTAGCCAGCGGTGCTACCGACAAGTGCATGAAGTATTTCAGCTATTATTCTACCACCCGTTTGTTAGGAGAGCATGTGCCTTATCCTGTGGAAGCCTGGCCCGAAGGCGGCCAACGACATCTTTCAGCCGAAAGTGCCCTGTATTGCCGTGCGGTAATAGAAGGATTGTTTGGGATCAATCCCACTGGGCTGAATAAATTCACCTTGGCCCCATGGTTGCCTAAAGGCTGGGATTACATGAACCTTCGCAACATCAGAGCATTTGACCGGACATTCGATATTGAAGTGAACCGGAAAGGGTCAGTAGAAATTATAACCGTAAAAATGGGGAAAAGAACTTTAATTACGAAAAGATGGGATAAAATAGAACCTGTAGCTATTGTCCTCCCCTGAAAATTAAATAAAAGCCGTGAGCATACCAGTTTGGTCAGAGTTTTTCCCTGAAAGTGTTTAGAATTGCTGACTTCTGATTGGACTGTTATGCCCCGGCAATATTATACGAGGCCGATTGTTGAAAAAGTTGGGTGGCGTTAGGACAAAACACCTGAGGTAATCTTCTAAAAATCTGAGTTCTATATAAGCTATCGACTAAAAGAGGGCAAGTTGACCATGTAAAGGTTCGGTTTCAAATTTGATTGATGGTTTTTTAGGAAGAAATGAATAAGCAAGTAAGCCAGAAATCAGGTTTGTGAGAAAATTGCCAAAACTTCTGTGTCGTGAATGTTCTGTTTGGCAGATGTTTTTCAACTCATCGTTTATTGTTTCAATGATTGATCTCTTCCTGAGCAAAATCTTATCACTGATCGACATAAGGCAATTTTTCATATTACGTTTGATACCCGTAATTAATTGGATCCCATCAACAAATAACTGTTCAAAAAGTCTTTGGCCTATATATCCCTTGTCTGCAAAGAGCTTTCCATAGACTATTTGGAGAAACCGCGCATCTTTTAGAGGTTCCCTGTCATCAACATTGCCGGGGGTGATGACAAAATTCAATATTTCCCCTTTGTCATTGACAATCAAATGCAGCTTAAATCCAAAGAAATAACCCATTGTCGATTTCCCCCTTTGCGCGATACCGGCAAATACTTTATGGTTGAAAATCCTTTTGTTTTTGCAGACCTTTATGGAAGTGGAATCGGCAAACGATATTCCTGTACACAATCCAATTCTCGTCATTTTCAAGAAGATAACCATAGGGAAAAGTGCCTTTTGCTGAAGTTCTACAAACCTGTTGTAAGATACGGTTTGAGGGAATTCACTTTTCAATACTTTCTGCACATAATTGAGGTAAAAATTCTTAAGATTACGATAACCACCTAAATGAAAAGCAATTAAAATCGTAATAACTTCAGAATCTGTGAATTTACAAGGTTTATTTCGTGTCTTTTTTGAGTTGTCGGTGGTTAGCTGTGCCCCTTCTAAGGTCTTGCTAAATTCTTTGCAGAATTCGTCTGTAAAAAAGAATATTTCCACTAATTTTGGTCTTATGTCCATAAGGATTGTGATTAATGTATATAATTGTTTGTCAGACTTTTAATATACACACAATCCTTATTTTTACCAAATATTTTTATCGTTTTTTATATCGAACTCAGGTTGTTAATTTCAATGAAAATTTATGTAAAAAATTACACCAGCATTAATGTTAAGGTACTAATACTGAAACTTCCATTTACAGAGGCACAGATCTATTATAATTAAACATATTATTTCCCTGCTTTCTACCTTCCTACTTTCCCAATTTTCATAAATGAATTGTAAACTCCCCCGAATAATCCAAGGATGTTTTGAATAACCATTTTTTGCCTTGTTGATTCAATTCACCGGCCGGAATTGGACGAGGATTTAAGCCTTGAAGGTTTTTATACCTACAACAAAGATGAAATAGAAAAACAACCAAACGAGGTATCCCGCGTATTTCACCAATTTCCGGTAATTAACGTCACAAAGTTTGCCAAGCAAGTTAAAATTAATCGTTTTTATCCGGTAAATATAAACTGCTATTAAAATTTGATACAGAGACCTTTCTCGAATGGTTATCCAGAGTCATGTCTCAGAAGGTGTTATCGGAAATTGCCAATATCAACGAAAGCCTGATATCTCAATATGCTCAATGAGTAAAAAAACCGGGGCCTAAAAAATTAAAACGTATTGAAAACGCTCTGTATAAATTTGCAGATGATCTTTATGCTATTTCGTTTTAATTGTGGATCGTTTTTTCCTGTTTTTTAACAGTTATGGCGAATAAAGAAAGCGGAAAGTAATAATGAGATTGAAATCTTCTGAAGATGTGGATTAAAATGTGTGCAACTTTTAGTGTATATCCAAGGTAAAATAGCCGAATTGCATCCTTCAAAGGATAAAATTGAGAATATGAATCCAAAATCATGTTCATACTCGTCAAATGCATATATAAATTAACTAAAAGAATAATTTGTCATGAAAAAAACCAAAATCTTAATGCTTTTACTTGCCCTTGCTAGTACACTGGTTTGGGCTCAACCAAAGTCATCTCAATTAAAATCAAATGAATCGGTAGCAACTCAAACAAAAATTAATGATGAATACAAAGATGCGTTTAATCGTATTGATTCATCCAACCTGCCCGGGGTTATTGCGGATATTGAACAAAAAAGAGCAGAAACAGAGCGACTCAAGGTGTTTTTTGAGTCGGCAGCAAAAACATTGCCTGGAAGTTTGTCGACAAAAGCATCGACTGCAGGTTTGTTAATCATCTTCCCTTTTTTAATGATATTACTCATCGTTGTAGCTGTATTTTATTTTAGATATAAAATAAAAAGAGATCGCAACCTCTTAATTGCAAAATTCCTCGATTCCGGTAAAGAGATTCCAATTGAACTGTTAAGTGAGCCTATCAAACCAATTACAAAACGATCTGATTTAAGAAGAGGATTAGTTTTATTTAGTTTTGGAATCGCCATAGTCATAGGTGCATTAATAGCTGACAAAAACTTGATAATGTTTGGTCTTATTCCGTTACTTTTGGGGATTGCCTATATTATCTCTCATTTCTTAATTCAAGATAAAGTTAATAATTGATGCTAATTAAAGACAATGATTTATTCCTTGTTTCTCAGGTTAAACTATTTGATAGTCATAAAGCATTTGAGAAGATTGTAATAAAATATCAATCTCAAATACGACGACTGTTTTTAAATTTAACGGTGAGAAATAAGGATTTATCGTATGACCTTGCGCAGGAGAGCTTTATTAAGGTTTATCTGAACATCCATACTTTTAAAGCTAATTCAAGGTTCTCAACATGGATTTACCGTATAGCGTACAATACTTTTCTTGATTATAAAAAAAGAAATCACATGGAGTTCGTTGATCTTTTACCCGTTAACAATATTAATTATGCTTATCAGGATGAAATAAATGTCGATAATAAGCTTAATCATATTCTGCATGTTTTAAAAAATGAAGAGAGAGAAGTTATCATCTTATCCTATATTGAAGAAATGAGCCATAAAGACATTTCAAATGTTATTAATATGCCAATTGGAACTGTCAAGACACATATCAAACGGGGACGAGAAAAATTAGTGAAATATTTAAAATTTACAGACCATGAATATAAAAGATAAACAAGACATCATGCTTGATGAATATTTTGAAAAATACCGTGAAAATATTAATGACAATGGATTTACCAAAAATATAATGAATAAAATTCCTAAAGAAGAATCTGGTATTTGCAAAAGAACTATGCTTCTAACTACATCTTTAATAATTGGAATAATATTTTCTATACCCAGTATAATTGGAAACCTTATTACATGTCAAAATATTTACACTTTAGTATTTATTTTATGTTGTTGCGCAGGCATTATACTTTCCATAATCATTGCAATTGAGCCTGAAAATGAACTTATTTAATCTGGCTCCTCCGGATGCCTTTTAACATTGGCGGGACAAACCCTGCTCTTTCAGCCTTAAAGTTGGTAATCCTTTTGGCTACGTCAATTGAAACATTTGACCTGTAATACTGATAACCTGAGTTCGATATAAGCTATCGACTAAAAGAGGGCAAGTTGACCATGTAAAGGTTCGGTTTCAAATTTGATTGATGGTTTTTTAGGAAGAAATGAATAAGCAAGTAAGCCAGAAATCAGGTTTGTGAGGAAATTGCCAAAACTTCTATGTCGTGAATGTTCTATTTGGCAGATGTTTTTCAACTCATCGTTTATTGTTTCAATGATCGATCTCTTCCTGAGCAAAATCTTATCACTGATCGACATAAGGCAATTTTTCATATTACGTTTGATACCCGTAATTAATTGGATCCCATCAACAAATAACTGTTCAAAAAGTCTTTGGCCTATATATC
>Ga0183095_10292_pt3 | contig 105432 bp, 99 predicted proteins | sample BioMet4_FD_130346 | JGI IMG/M metagenome (GOLD analysis project Ga0183095, IMG submission 130346) | Microbial communities from bioreactor (seeded with sewage sludge) at LBNL, California, USA - Biofuel metagenome 4 (v2) (version 3) | ecosystem: Engineered > Bioreactor > Anaerobic > Unclassified ...
TCAGACTGTAGACAAAGTCCCGAAATCCAGAGATGGATTTCGGGACTTTAAGTTGAGATAAACGTTGAAATATCAAGATTTTACGGTGATTCTATGGTATAATATACGTAGAGGAAAGGTGAAGTGCTATGATATCTAAAAACCAAAGCGAAGACAAGAAAAAACAAATGCAGGTGATCTCGATAGATCAGCTGGTTCCTGAGGATCATCTACTCAGAAAGATCGATACATATGTGGACTTTGACTTCATATATGATCTTGTAGAGGATAAATATTCGCCTGATATGGGAAGACCAAGTCTAGATCCCGTCATGCTGATAAAGATCCCTGTAATACAATATATGTATGGGATCAAGAGCATGAGGCAGACAATAAAAGAGATCGAGGTCAACATGGCATACAGGTGGTTTCTTGGGCTTGATTTTTATGACCATGTGCCTCATTTCAGTACATTTGGAAAGAATTACAAACGCAGATTCGAAGGCACTGACCTGTTCGAGCAGATATTCCAGAACATACTCATGCAGTGCATGGACGCGGGACTCGTTGAAACGGATATGGTATTCGTTGATGCGACCCATGTAAAAGCAGCTGCAAGCAGGAAGAAGTCAAAGAAGATACTGGTCGCAAAGAAAAGCGCTAAAAATTATGATGCCATGCTGCGCGAAGAGATAAACAGGGATCGTGAGGAGCACGGGAAGAAGCCATTCGATGACGACGATAATGATGGAGGGCTTACAGGAGGCCACACCGATCTGAAAGAGCAGAAACAGAGCACTACTGATCCAGAAAGCGGATGGTTCCATAAGGGAGAGCATAAAGAAGTATTTGCATATTCAGTTGAGACCGCATGCGACAGCCACGGATGGATACTTGATTACACTGTACATCCTGGTAATGAGCATGACAGCGTTACGTTCATGACACTTTACGAGAAACTTAAAAAGCTCGATTTAGATATGCTGGTAATGGATGCCGGATACAAAACCCCGGCAATAGCAAAGACTTTGATAGATGACGGAATAACACCGGTTCTGCCGTATAAGAGCCCGATGACCAAAAAAGGATTTTTTAAAAAACAGGAATATGTGTACGATGAAAAATATGATTGTTATCTATGCCCAAACAATCAGGTGCTTAAATATTCAACTACCAACAGAGACGGGTACAAAGAGTACAAGAGCAACGGACGTATATGTGAAAGCTGCCCATACCTTACCGAGTGTACAAATAGCAGGAACCACGTCAAGGTAGTAACGCGTCATGTGTGGCAGGAGTACATGGAGACCTGCGAAGGCATACGGCAGACAACAGGGATCAAAGACATATACGATATGCGAAAGCAGACCATAGAGCGCATATTCGGAACAGCAAAAGAGAATCATCAGATGAGATACACGCAGAGCCTGGGCAAGAAAAACATGGAAATGAAAACCGGGCTTACCTTTGCGTGCATGAACATGAAAAAACTGGCCGGGATACTCTGGAAAAGGAACCATAAAAGCGGCCCTGGCAACCCACTAATCAAAAGAATATCAGAAATCCTATGCAGAATGAAATTATTCAACTTAAAAATGGAATTGATCGCATGATCAATTCCATTTTTGTCTACAGTCTGCATTCCGTTGTATTTACAACGGAATTTTCTTTTGCCATGATGTATATTAAGACCATAAAGAAGTTAACAACAACATGGATATAGAAAGGTGAAACAAAATGAAAAGGAAGATAATAACGATCGATGAAAGCAAATGTAACGGATGCGGACTTTGTGCAAATGCATGCCACGAAGGTGCTATAGGAATGGTAAACGGCAAAGCTAAGCTTTTGCGCGACGACTACTGTGACGGGCTTGGGGATTGCCTGCCGGCATGCCCTACCGATGCCATTACTTTCGAAGAGAGAGAAGCCGCGGAGTACGATGCAGAAGCAGTAGCTGCTCACAAGATTGCAAAGGCAAGCAGAGAACAGGCTGCAACAGCTCCCCACTCATGCCCAGGCAGTATGGCAAAGGCAATAAACCATGCACCTGCAGCGGCTGAGGACTCAGTTGCCGCAGAGCCTGCAGCATCACAGCTGTCGCAGTGGCCTGTACAGATCAAGCTCGCACCTACCAGGGCTCCATACTTCCAGGGAGCAGACCTGTTGATAGCGGCAGACTGCACAGCATATGCCTATGGCGATTTCCACAACAGATTCATCAAGAACAAAATCACTCTTATCGGCTGTCCTAAACTGGATGACATCGATTACTCGGAGAAATTGACGGAAATAATCAAAAACAACGACATCAAGAGTGTAACTATCGTAAGGATGGAAGTTCCTTGCTGCGGCGGCATTGAAATGGCCGCAAAGCAGGCGCTGCAGGATAGCGGCAAATTCATCCCTTGGCACGTAGTAGTAGTTTCCACAGACGGACAGATACTCAGCGAGTGATCGCCTAGTAGATAATACCCATATAAAAGCCACTCGTTGCAGCCTTAGCGAGTGGTTTTTTTAGTACATTCATCATATCTCGTGATATAATAAGGTAACGGAGGATGGATCATGAAAAGGATATTGACTGTTATCTTAATATCGACCATGGCGGTAGTCATGATGATGCCGGCTCAGCTTTCCTTTGCGGCAGCCAGCACCCGCGCCGGCGAGGCGAGCTACATCAAATCCCTCGCCGTGACTGATGGTGACATGGCCGGTGCGATCTCAGAGAGTAAATCGGATGATACAATCATCCCGTATTTCGCTGATTTTGCATGTCTCGGACTGACCGCGTATGGGCGAAGCTCCGACCAGCAGACGGTCCTGAATTATATCAACTGGCACATTGGCCATATGAACGATGCCGCTACAGACAAGTTCGGGATTTCCGGAACGATTTACGATTACATAGCCGGAGTTTCCACAGGCAGTTATGACTCCACCGATTCTTACGCGGCAACCTTCCTGACACTTCTGTACAAATACAGTGAAACCTATGATCCTGCGTTCCTGAAGGACCGCGAATCTCTGATAGATACACTGACCAACGTAATGCTTGCGACCTACATCGATAAGATCGGTCTCACATCGGCGACTCCTGATTATGATGAATGCATACTTATGGACAATTGCGAAGTTTATCAGGGCTTTGTCTCGGCATCCCGCATCTATGAAAAGTACTGCGGCAACTCCGCCAAGTCAGCGACCATGGCCCAATATGCGGCGACCGTAAAGAAATCCATAATCAGGCGTTACTGGTCATCTACTAAAGGTTGCTTCTATGCGGATGTAGATCTCAACGGCAAAGCCGACAGCGCGTTTAAGCTTAACCGATTCTATCTCGATGCATCAAGCCAGCTATATCCTGTGATTTATGGTGTCATCAGTCCCAAGAGTAAAATGGCCAAGTCGGCGTATTCTAAATTCAAGAAATACTATCTGCGTAAAGGTGTTGCCGGCAGGGACTGGGCAGCCTGCAGTGTCAAGGGAAGTGAAGGTTATCCATGGTGCATTTTGTTGGGCGGTGTCATCAAGATGGGTGACAAAGCTACTGCGGCCCGTTTCAAGAAGAACGTCAAGGCTAAATTCATCAGTAAAGGTCACAAATATCCTTACTACTGTGGCGAGGCAGGTCAGCTGCTTTTAGCCCTTTCAAATTGACTGCATTAAAAAATCCGGTGCCTCTGGCATCGGATTTTATTGACTTACTATGCTTCTTGACGATTGACAAAGCTATGTGCTTTCTCCATGAACTCGTCCCGAAGCTCTCTAACATGCTCAAGATTTGCAGCATGTCTTATCTGCTCAGCATATTTCCTCGCAAAATCATTTAGCTTCTCACTTCCTGGTTTTCCGTATTTGTCCATTCCAAACTCATAGATATCGCGCAGTGCGTCTATTTTGCTGTCAGCCAGTTTCTTAGCCGATGTCCTGAAATCCGAAAGAGCCTCTTCAAAGGCTTCCTTAGCTTCATAAACGTCGATCTTGTCTTTGGCTTTAGCAACCATGTTGGAATATTTACGTACCAGACGTTTGATCTGATTTCTGTCTTCCTTATCGTAAGCTTTAGGGTTTGTCGAATTTATCATCTTTATGATCCTGTCCTTAGCCTTTGCAAGAAGTTTGGATCTGTAAGCGTAGATCAGGAATACCAGGCCTCCTGTCAATATCGCTGTTAGTACTACGATTTCACCAGTTCTGTTGTTCTCTTCTTCCATTGTAATCACCTCGTTGATGGCATTAAATGCATTAACTTTGAAAATAATTATACAACTATTATAATTCCTTGTTCATCGATTTACAAGGATAAATACTACTTCAATTCATTCTGATACGCTTCGTAAACCCTGTCACTGAAGCAGGAGAAAATGACATGCATGCCATAGTCTTCATGGTCTGCCAGCCACTTCCTGACCGTGGCGACCGCTATCTTTACAGCATCATTAAGTGGATATCCGTAGATCCCCGTTGATATTGCCGCAAAGGCAATGCTGTGGAGATCGTTTGCCCTGGCCAGCTCCAGTGAATTTCTATAGCAGTTTGCCAGCTTGACAGGATCTTCAGGAGATCCCGAATAAACAGGTCCAACTGTATGGATCACATACTTGGCAGGTAAATTATAGCCCCTGGTGATCTTAGCCTCTCCGGTATTGCAGCCATGAAGTGTCCGGCACTCCGCCAGAAGCTCCCTTCCCGCAGCCCTGTGAATCGCTCCATCGACGCCACCGCCGCCAAGCAGTGTTTTGTTAGCTGCATTTACAATGCAGTCACAGTCCAGCTTAGTGATATCGCCCACATCCAAACTTATTTTGTTTTCCATGGCCGTCTCCTTTACAGGTTATTAGTATACGCCTTGACTTTAGTATTGCAGTGACCTGACTTTCCGCAGTCCTTCCAGCCGTAGCCTAAGTCATAATAGCTTTTATATGCCTTTGATGAAGAAATGTATGTCGTACTCCCATTATAGCAAGATGTGTCCAACGGCAATGCAATGCTGTTGCCATCTCCATCCTTCAAAGTCACCACTACCGAGAATTTTTCGCCCTTTTCAAGTTTGATGGACTGGCTCAATGATACAGTATGGTAACCGATATCGCTCAATGTTCCCGTTACAGGCTCGCTTAACAGCTTCTTACCGCTGGTAGGTTTGGTCCTGTCTGAATTCTGATATACCTGAATGCTGTACTTCAAATTCGTATTGTAGCTTTCAAATCCCACAGCCTTAAGAGTGCTGTCGTTCCTGGCCTTGAAAATGTTGCAGGTCTTTGCCGTAGCATTTTTAGATACTCTATCGCTGGTATTGTTTCCACCGTCATACTGATATATGTTGTCATAACCCTGAGAAACAGGTACTACATCATAAAATGCGACATAATCCTCATTATCCTTGACTTCGCTTAGATAATAATCGTCATATGATATCCAGAAATATCCGTCTTCACATTCGCCTATATTGCTGCCAGTCCCCCAGCTGTTTTTACAAAGCCATGCACCGTCGTGCTCAGGCTTTGCTCCTGATGTTCCGCCGAAGTTAGAGGCAGGATAATTATCATCCCAGCCTACCAGAGTTACCTCATGGCCATCAAGTTTAGAACCATCTTTCCCGTCCAAGCCTGCATAGTATCCTGTTTTGTTCAAATAGTAGCAGTTGTTATCAAAATTCCAATACTTGCTATCATCGCTATCACCGATATCATAAATGCAAAATCCAAAATCTCCTGCACCATATTTGAGAAGATTCGTTTTTACGGCGTTTATATCACTGGCATCGATCCAGTTTACATTCTTCAGCTGCACCGCATTGCTGCTGTATGCCAGTTTGTCTGCAAGAGTTTCCGGCAAATCGGCATAGGTGTCAAATGGAGCATCGGCTTCATTGACCATGCCGTACCACTTGCTGAAAGTCGTACTGGAATAATAGAAATCTCCACCCGTATCGGCGTAATTATCGCCGTCACTGAGCACAGACTTATCACCGCTGAGACCGCTTGCTGCCTTAGTCGGATTGTTATACGTAAAATATGCCAGCTGTAATTCTGACAGATCATATTCTCCATAGTTGTTCATCAACAGATTTGACTCGATGGCCGATTCAGCCGCAAATGCCCAGCAGCATCCATAGTATCCCTGATCCTTGACAGATGTAACATATGATTTACCATTGTAGGACCTGAGATCCACCTTGCTTGGAAGAGAATCCGCCGTCGCCGCATACTTTTTATATGTCTTAGAGCTTGCCTTATTGACCCTCGGAAGCTGCTGATCGTGAAAATTCTTCATCAATTGATGGTTCACCAACGCAGAATTCTCAGGAGCCGAGCTGCTGCTGGCAAATGCCTGGCTCTCCTCCATGTTTGGGAATATAAATAATACGGCCAACATAATTGATAATGCAACTATGCAGCACCGTAAAATTTTTTTTCTTTCATCTTTCCTTCTACTCATAACCTTTCACCCCTTATAACACCCTTCGTGTTAAGTTCATAGTACCTCATTTCACATTAGATTTCAACAAAAAAACAAAACGGCTGCTTCATCAGCGGATATTGATCCGTTGATGAAACAGCCGCTTTGCTGTAATTTTTATTTCGTTTATCCTTATAGGTAAAGGTCGGTTATATGGTGGTTGCTATATATCCGAAGCCTAATACTGTTGCCTTTTTCTTGACTATAATATAACACCGGGCATATAATAAGTAAAATGGTAAAAATTAATGTTTGCCATTATGATTGCTTATGTCAAAGGAGGAACTATGGATAATAAGAAATACGAGGCTATGATCCATATCGCAGAGAACCACAGCATCACCAAAACTGCTGAAGAAATGGGTTATACACAGTCTGGAGTTACCCAGATGATCAACAGTCTGGAGGACGAGCTCGGTCTGAAGCTTCTTGTCCGCACTAATAAAGGCGTAGCATTGACCACTGCTGGCGATACTTTACTGCACTACATGAGAGAGGAGCATAAATGGGAAGCCATGATTCGCCAGGAAGCTGACCTTATGCAGGGTCTGGAAACTGGAACCGTTATGGCTGGCTGTCTGTCAAGCGTGTCCGCCGCATGGATGCCATCAATCCTTGAACACTTTGCGCGGCAGCATCCTAAGATCAAGGTTCACATGCTGGAGAACGAAACACCTGAGCTCCTGAAAATGCTGGCAGACGGACGAATCGATATCGCCATTACAGATATAGCTACCGATCGTAAGGAATTTTCTTTTACCGAACTTGTTCACGATGAAATAATGGCTGTCGTACCTCTCCGGCATCCTTTGTCAACGCGAAAAAATGTCAGTCTTGAAGAACTCCGCCAGTTCCCCTTTGTTTCCTATGCCACTGGAGATACGGGATCAACGAACATAGGCTGGCCAGACATCGCAACAGGCCACAAGATAAAATGGGAGGTCATGTATTCCTGCAAAGACGATATGACCGCCATCAATATGGTCGAGCATAATCTCGGCGTCACGCTCGCAGGATCTCTGATGCTGGGCAACTATCCTGTAAAAACTGCAAACATCAGCCTCGATCCCCCTCTATTCAGATCTCTTGGAATAACTCTTCGTGCTCACGAGGATATGCTGCCTGCCACCAAATCTTTTATTGACTGCGCCCATGAAATCATTTCGCCTAATGGTAAACTTTAGGTATCTTAAGAATGTCGTAATGCTCTTTTAATAATTGTCTATTATAATATGTTCTATAGTGGGGTGATGATTCATGAAAAAGAAGTTATTAATTTCAATTGTATCGCTGTGTGTAATGCTGTCGATGTCAGTGTCAGCATTTGGAGCAACGTCTTATACTGTCTCTCTTTCAACGATAGACAGTATCGTCAGCAGTAACAGCAGCTACGCTAAGGACGCCCTCAGCAAGATAGCTGACGAGCAGACTAATTACAATAGGCTGACTATTAAAATCGCGAAAGAGAATGCCAATATCAGCGACAATCAAATCAAAATCAGTAAGCTGGATCCTAATGCAGAGAACTATGATAAGCAGCTTTCAGATCTTCAAGACGATATCAAAACCAGCCAAGATGCTATCAAATCTTACAATACGGCAAGGAATGCATCTGTTTATAGCATGAATCAGATTTCCATTGATAACAACATTTCCATAATTCAGCAGGGAGAAAACGCCAAGGAAGAATACATCAAATATCTTGATGCTGTTAATGCCAAAAAATCTTTGCTGGCCAGCATAGCTAAAGAGAAGAAAAAGGTATCGATTGCTAAGCTCAAATTCAAGAAAGGCATAATATCCAAGAACGCTTTAGCCACAGAAGTGCAGGCATTGGAAGATCTGGAGGATCAGATGGATGACGCTGATGCACTGATCAGCGATGAATACGTTTCATTGATAGAAGCGCTGGGCGTTGCGGACGACAGCACACTAACGGTCAGTCAATTGTCAGGGGAAGACAAGGCTGCCTTTGTTGCCGCAAAGAACTACAACTACAGTGCAGACCTTGCAAGCGTTCTCGCCAATTCTCTGGAGATCAAGAAGGATTCAGCTACTGTAAGCTACGACCTGTCTCTTGTCAATTCCGCAATAGATGCCGACTCAAGAACCGAGGCTATCGACACATACACCAAGGCCGTAGCCGCACATCAGGCACTGATCACTAAGACCACCAAGAGTTTTAAGAAACAGTATGATTCACTTCAGCGGGCAGTCAAGTCAGTCCAGAAGAACGACAGGAAAGTCACTCGAGCTAAAAGCGCTATGAAAACCGCTAAGAAGAAATACAACTATGGCCTCATTTCCAGGAATGAGTATCAAACATCTATAGATGCATATAAATCGGCAGTTGCAACCGGGAATAAAGCCATAACGGAGCTGTTCCCTCAGATATTGAAGTATCAACTTACTGTTAAGGGGTATTAAGGGAAAGGGATCAATTGTGATGAAACTATTTAAGAAAAAGGATAAGACAAAGTTCGACTTCAATGCCGGTACAGAACAGACGGCAAAGCCAAAGAAAAAATCCAAGAAGAAGAAAATCATAGTTATAGTAGTGATTGCTGCAGTTGCAGTAGGTGCAGGATTATATATACATCACCGCAACGTCATCAAGGCCGAAGCCAATGCTGATGTTCAGACTTATTCTGCTTTGGAACAGACCGACGTTTTAAAGGAAATCAAAACCAGCGGCAAGATACAGAGTACCATGTCTAAGAACATAACTGCTGCTGCCGACGGGAAAATCATGAAGGTTTATGCAAAAGAAGGAGACGAAGTGACCAAAGGTCAGACTTTGGCAGTTCTGGATACTTCCGCTATTCAAAAACAGCTGACAGCAGCTAAGAAAACCCGCTCTTCTGATCTGGCAAGTGCCAAAAGCGAACGGGATACCGCAAAGAACGATTATGCAATCGCCAAGCTCAATTACAGTGTCGGCGATATCTCCAAGCAGGATCTTTTGAAAGCTAAAAATTCATATATCACGGCTAGCACGACATATCGTGAAAAGCTCAATGATGACAGTTCTATCTCTACTTTAGAGGATCAGCTGGCTAATTGTACAATAAAGGCAACTGCCAGCGGTACAATTACATCCGCAAATGCTACGGTAGGCTCAACGAGCAGCGGTTCTTTGTTCACCATAGAAAAGCCCCACAGCCTGAAAATCGTAGTCAGCATAAATGAATACGACATTAATTCCGTCAAGGTCGGTCAGAAAGCTGTAATTAAAACAGAGATGACAAATGACGATGAATTTAACGGTGTAGTCACAAGTGTGGCTCCTGCAGCTACCAAGAACAGTGATGGCTCAACAGCCACCAGCGGCAAGGCCGAGTTCAAGGTGCAAATCAAGGTCAAAAATCCTTCAGATGAAATCAAGATCGGCGGCAATGCCAGAGCATCTATCATAATGGGTGGTAAGCGCAACGTGCTGGCTGTCACTACAGATAGTCTTTCGACTGATAAGAATGGCAAGGATATCGTCTTTACGTATAAAAAATCCGGCAGTAAATATTATGCCAGGGCTATCAAGGTAACGACCGGTGTTTCCAACGACCTGTACACTCAGGTCTCGGGTAGCGGCTTGTCCGAGGGCATGGACATACTTAACAATGCCTCAAGCCTGAAGGACGGTCAGGAAATCAATCTGGGGTCAAAATGATGAACAAGATAATAGAAATGACAAATATCCATAAGAGTTTCTTCATTGGCACCGATCACGAACTGGAAGTTCTTCACGGTATCGATCTTACCGTAAGCGAGGGAGAATTCATTTCCATCGTTGGTGCCTCCGGTTCAGGAAAAAGTACACTGATGAATATAATCGGTGCTCTGGATAAACAGACTGCAGGTGACTATCTGCTCCGCGGCCTGGATGTCCAACTGGCGAATGACAATCAGCTGGCTGAGATACGAAACACCCAGATAGGCTTTGTATTCCAGAATTTCAACCTTATACCGCGGTGCAATTCGCTGAAAAATGTCGAACTACCGATGCTGTATGCAGGAATGAACAAAGCTCAACGTGAGGAACGCGCGACTAAGCTAATGGAAATGGTCGACATGTATGACAGACGCGAACACCAGCCCAACGAGCTTTCCGGAGGACAAAAGCAGAGAGTGGCCATAGCCCGTGCTCTTGCCAATGACCCATCGATAATCCTGGCAGACGAACCGACCGGAGCTCTCGATTCAAAGACCGGCAGACTTGTCATGGACCTTTTCCACAGGATCAATGAAGAAGAAAACAAGACCATAGTTTTGATAACTCATTCTCAGGAGCTGGCCGCCGAGACGGACAGGCAGATAGTGTTAAAGGATGGTGTAATATGCTGATAATGGAAAACTTCATGCTGGCCATCAACAGTCTGCGTACCAATAAGATGCGTGCTCTGCTGACTATGCTGGGCATAATCATCGGCATTTCATCAGTCATAGCTATCGTATCGATCGGTGATTCTGTATCAAAGAATACAGCAAATGAGATGAAAGCCTACGGCATGAATAATATATCAGTCAGCCTGACATCCAAATCGACTGATGAAAATTCAAGCTCATCGCCTGCCCAGAGCGACATGCTAACCGTAAGCCAGGTACGAGAATATAACAATCAATATAAGGATGACATAGAGGCTGTGGCGCTGGAATCCGACGCCGGCACCGGCAAAGCCAGAATCACTAACGGCAAAGACGCGCAGTCCTCAGTAGATGTAGACGGTGTAAGCGAGGGCTACTCAACCATCAACAAAGTAAAACTGACAAAAGGCCGCAGCATCACTGCCTCCGATATCGACAAAAGCACTGACGTTGCCGTGGTCCCTTCCAAAATGGTGAAAAAGCTGTTAAGCGAAGGTGACAATCCTCTGGGACAGGAAGTCCGTGTCATCTACGATGATAAGATTTTGACCTTCACCATAGTGGGCGTCTACGATAACTCCCAGAAAAGCGGTACATCCTTTGGCGGATACAGCGATACCCAGAAGGTTTACATACCGGTATCAACAGCAATGGAAGTCAACGGCGAGAGCGGCGTCCAGTTTATCACCGTAATGCCAAAAACAGACAGTGTGGCATCCAAGCTTACATCGGAAACCACATCATACTTTGATACTCTGTACAAAAGCAACCGTGACTTTGGCATGCAGGTCTACAACTCACAGAAAGATGTCAATGACCTGATGTCTTCCATAGATAAAATCAAACTGGCAATCACAGTCATAGCAGGCATAGCGCTGCTTGTAGGCGGCATCGGCGTAATGAATATCATGCTGGTGTCAGTGACAGAACGTACACGTGAAATAGGCATCAGAAAGGCCATCGGTGCCAAACGCAAGCATATCAAAACCCAGTTCATAATAGAAGCAATAATAATCTGCGGGATCGGCGGCATCATCGGCATTGCCCTGGGGCTCACTTTGGCAACGGTGATTGCCATCAAGATGAGCCTTCCTGTAGCAATATCACCAACGGTCATAATCATAAGCGTACTATTTTCAATGGGCATAGGCGTATTCTTCGGATTCTACCCAGCGAACAAAGCGTCTAAACTCGACCCAATAGAAGCGCTTAGATATGAATAAATCCTAAAACATAATGATAAGTAAAGAAGGGGCACCCATCAATCGATGGATGCCTTTTCCGTTGCACGCGCATTATTCTGCTCGTCGTTATATTTCATTGTCAGTATTTTTTGTCTCTGTTCGCTGGGAATTTTAATGGCTGCCGCAGACCATATCAGGAACAAAGCTGCCGTAACCATGGCCATAAAGTATGGCAGGTGTGCAATGCCCAGTGATCCAAAGCCGGCTCGTACCCCTGACATTATTACAGGCGTCAGGAACTGTGCAAGGTAAAGCGCCATCGATATGAGCGGCATGACCGTAGTCGCCGCAGCTTTGCCGGCCTTGCGTGAAGCGGTCGAAATTATGAACGGCACGCCGAGTCCATTAGCAAAGCCTATGCAGACGGATCCTGCCAGCGTACCGACCCATCCGCCAGGGAATACCAGGAGAATATATCCTGCCAGGAACAACGCCGGTGCTACGAGCCTTGTCTTATCTTTCATCCTTTTGACGACCTGTACAAAGAGCAGCCCTCCAAAGAATGCTACAAAGTCCATACCTGCCATTACAACGGAAATCAATCCCTGCGGTATCACTCCTGCCGCCAGCGTCTCCATGGCAAAGTTGGAAGGATAAATAAAGAATGTGACCATCAGCAGGAACATCGCCACTACAAACGGACTGTATTCTTTGAAAGCATTTTCAGATACGTGACTTTCCTCTGACTGTATCCTGTGATTAGGCAGGAATATCAAGCAGAGCACTATGCTGAGAAGTCCCATCAGATAGACCAGAAAGCTGGCTCTCCAGCTTATACCTGCAAGCAAACCGGAAAGCAGCGTTGCGATAACGCCTCCCATCTGATTCATGGCTGATGAATACCCCATATATTTTTGCTGTTCTTCCGCGGCAAAGTAGAATGCCAGAAGTCCCGTTGACATAGGCATTACGATTCCCACGCCAACTCCTACCAGCGCTCTCGCAGCCAGTACCGCGTAGATACTGCTGAAAAGTCCCGCCGCACAGCCGCCAATGGTATACAGCAGCAGTCCTGCCAGCACCAGTGTCTTCGACTTGATGTGTTTACAGAGCTTTGGAAATGCCATATTTGTGAACACGATGAAAATTGCCGGAATACTGATTATCATCTGTATCAAAAGCTTATTGTCCCCTGCGAAATGCTGTTCGATGACGCCAAGAGCCGGCGCTACCGCTGCTCCCGCCATTACCGTCAGCAATGAAAGCGATAATACCGTTACCGCCAGTTTTTTTGATGCTATTTCTTTTTTCAAGTTATACCTGCCTTTCGATAGTTGAGCTTCGCAAAACCATAAAAAGAAAGCGCAAATCCTGTTTGGACTTACGCTTTCGCTACTCAACTTAATTTATTTTAGCAGAAAATTTCCGGAAAAATCAAGTGTTTTTTGCAAATAACTATATAGCATTATTTGAATTTAAAATACTTCATCGGTGATTCTTCAGATTTATCTGTCTGGTTATACGTCGCCACATCCATTAGCTTCGTATACATTCGTTTTGCATTAGAAACCTGATTTGCAGCAGTATTTTTGCCTAGAGCGGTAACATATGCACGCCCGCTAGATTTACTCTTCTCGTATGCAGCCTTCGTCTTCTGTATCTGAGTCGGCAACTGCTTTAACATCTTTTTCTCCTGTGACTGCCAATATGATTTGACCCCTGTACCCAAATAAGTTCTGTCTGTTTCTGCTAAAGTACATATCGATTTGAAGTTCCAGTACAAGCTCTTCGAGTTATAGTTGACAGCGTTGACCTTGTACCCTTTATATGTGTCCATTATGCCGCTGAAAGCAGGAATAAACAGCGAATGCTCGGCATTACCCATGCACAGCCATTGAACACAGCAGGAGTCCTGTGGCAAACTGCTATATATCTGTATTATATGAACGTCAGATTGTGTGTTCACGCCAATTGGACGAAGATCACTGTTTTCAGGCTTAGTCATGTCGTAACTGGTTCCTTCATATCTGTTCCTGTACAGGTTCATAACGTCAATGACAGACACTTTACTATCAGGCTTGTAGAACAAAGGATAATATGTATCGCCGTTGTAGTCTCCGGCAGTCGACGAGGCTAAAAGTTTATGTCCCATCCATGTCCTCATCGTCGAATAGTCAGTTCTGCTATAGTCTCCTGAAACTGTCTTGGTAATGTTATACTGACCGTTTTCTTTGACAGCTCCTGCTTTGTCTAAAGCCGTGAAAAGTCCCTTTGAGAACACGTAGTTTTTCGTGTCGCTTTTATTTACAGTGCCGATCATAAACTGATTACCGAATGCCGCAACTTTGTCGGCAGGCATCTTCATTGCACAGTACTGGTGGCCGCCATAGCTTTCAAATATCCACGCACTATTTTTATCTGCAAAGAACAAAATATTGCCCTCCTCAGAACCATATTTCGTGGTCAGGGCTGCCAGCTTTGTAACTGCTGACTTTGCCGTCTTACACTGGCATGCTATCAAGGCAGGTAAAATAGCTTCGCGAAGCCCTGTACCCGTCTTTTTATACGGATCAGCATTTTCATATTTTTCATTTACTCCTGCCGAAACAGTTCCGATTACAGCAAGGCCATATTCATTGGTGCAGCTTGCAGGATACATTCCGTCATATTCCTTACTATTGTCAGGGACATATGTGTACTTATACGTGGTCTTAGGCAAAGGTACCTTAAACCCTTTTTGATCAGAACCAGTATCCTTTAGATACCTCCCTGATTTGGTGATCCTTTTCTGCACCTTGAACATTTTTTCATAATTACTGGTACCCTGGTCTTCACTTCTGGCAATAACCGTAGTCCCTTCTTTACTGACATTTTTACCAATGTAAACACCTGTGCAGGCAAATGCCCCTGCAGTGGTCACTATCATAGCGACAGCAGTAGTCAGTACAATCAGTTTCAGTCTTGTTTTTACTCTTTTCATTTCATTCACTTCCTATCCATAACCCAATTCAACAAAAGAGTGTGTGCCATTTATTGGTACACACTCTATAGAAGTAATTATATACCTTCTTTTTATCAAGTCAATGTTTTAAAGTGTTAAGATTATAAATATATCTTCATTTCGCAAAATGAAATCATGGTTTCATCAGGCGCCCATGAGGGGATTAGCAGCTCGCTTCGCAATCTGCCGGTCTTGTCTCCCCATTCGGTCGACTGCGACCCCGTCGCTACAGAACACTTCACCGAACTGTTCTGCTTCACGCTCCGGCCCGTTCGGGTTCGATCCCCTAACATTCTAGGTGCATCATAAAAATATACCCACACGATTGTGTGGGTATATTTTTATGGTACACCATGAGGGGATCGAACCCTCGACACCCTGATTAAGAGTCAGGTGCTCTCCCAGCTGAGCTAATGGTGCACATATTCAATTAGGTGCCTGTCTCGTGGCACATTTGTTATCTTAACATTTTCAGGGGTGAATGTCAACACTTAATTTATGGAATTGCAATGGTTTTCTATGAAACCTTTCAAAGAGAAAGCTCGTGGTTGCCCACGAGCTTATTCTTGCATATTTCGATTACTTCTTTGTGACTGCATATACCTTCTTTGAATAGGCGCTGTTCTTGTCTGCACCAATGGTTTTGATCTTGTAGTAATATGTCTTGCCGGATTTAAGTCCAGAATCAGTCGCATGGGTTTCTGCAACCTGGACTACCAATGAATACTTGCCAGACTTGCTCTTTGCTCTGTAGATATTGTAGCCCTCACTTCCAGAAACGGACTTCCATGTGAGTTTTATCTTCGATTTGCTCAGGGCCTTGGCCTTCACTCCTGAAGGAGCGCTGATCCCTGTCGTCCCTGAGAAAGCAATGTCTAATGTCTCTGAACTGGTCACATCTCCGCTAACTGCGACTACAGCATAAGTGTATTCCTTTCCAGGGGTAAGCCCTGTATCGACATATGTACCGATTCCGTTGTCAAGGTCTGCGGCAGGAACATCTGCTATTTTATTTATAGATGTATCCGGCTCTTCTCTGGCAATCATATAGTTCTCCGCTCCGCTGACAGCTTTCCAGCTTATTTTCATCTTAGTATTGCCAACTGCTTTAGCTGAAACTCCTCGAGGTGAAGCAAGCCCTATTTCTACCTTTACAGACATAGAATTGCTGTTGGTTGACGATGAAGTGACAGTGATCCCGGAATCAGTTCTGTTGCTCTTCTTATTGCCATTGTACAGCATCGTATTAAAAGCAAATTCCGAATATCTGCTTGTTGCATCGCTGTTATAGAACGGGTATTTATATACTGGAAGCGTTGTCTTATATGTAGAATCTTCATAATAGGCAGGCATCACTCCCGGCCTGTGATCAACTGTGTTAACAGTGTTTTGAAGAACCTCGTCTGCATTGCTTCCTATACCGCGGGTCTCTGCGATGCCATTATCCACATGCCAGAGTACTATTCCGCCGGTACTGTTATGTATACCTGCTGTAGTATCGCTATAATACGATCCTTCCATTCCTACATCAAATCCTTCATACTGCCTGTTCTCCACAATGAAATATTCATTTTCATTTTCTGTTGGAATTATATAAGCCTTGTATCCACTGCTGCTGTCGATAGTGCTTACAGTATAATCACCGCTTTTAGTTATCGTTTCAGGATGAATGTATCCCAGCAGCATCCTGCAATAAGGGTCCATGTACACAGGCACTGATCCAATTACGCTGCTTTCTTTAGAATATCCAGGCGCACCTTCAGCCGTATAGCCCCAGCTACCGTGGCACATAACGCTCATATCTAGCACATTATAATCGTACCATTCGCCCGATTCACTGTAATTTATATCATAAAGATCAGGAAGGCCTAATATGTGACCCAGCTCATGGCATACCACTGGTGTATGCGATGGGATTCCCGATACTACATCCGGATCGGTCGAGTATGGATACTTCCACTGTTCTCCGGCCGCAATATAACTGCTGAGCTGAATGCCATCTGCATCGATATCAGTATCATAGTCGCTTTGATGTGCCCATGTGACATTATTGGTTGTTGCCCCGCCATAAGACGCTTCATAACCGGCGACTATATAATATGTACTCAGCTCCTGAGGTTCAAGCTGGCCGTCACCGTTCTTGTCAAACTTTGAAAAATCCACATACTGATCAGCTTCCTTAATAGCCTTGTTAAAAGCACTCGTCAGCGTCTTGTATCTCTTAGGGCTGTTCAGATTGCCCCAGTTGTCATGATTCATGTCTATATTTACATGTATGATCCCATCGTCGATCTTGTCTTTTGTATTAGTATTGCCGCCAGTGCCATACTGTGATGTTTCATCGCATGGCACAAAGGTAAATTGACCTCCAGATACGGCTGAATAATACTTGCCTACGCTGTACTCGCTGGTAAACAATGCAGAGCTCCAGTCGTAATCATCCAGATATTTTTGATCATTGAAACCGATAACTATAGTCAATAGAGGAATAGCCGTAGTGGTATTTGAAGACTTGGTATAGAACTTTGATCTGTTGGTCTTCTTAAGAGACTTCAAAGTGATCAGGCTGTTATGACTCTCTGACAAAGTCGAGCTGTAACTCTCACCTGCCAGACTATAATATGCCTTCTTAACGCTGCTGCTCTTAAATGCTGATGCTTTCAACTGATTAGAAGGCTGCAATGATGCTGCCTTACGGCCGGATCTGTTCCCAAATGACAGCGTACCATTCTTGTAGGTTACCTGCCTCCAGTATTTGGTGCCGGGATCCTTCTGTATGACATTGCCATAAGCGTTTACGTAATAATGAAAATACTCATCTCCTACTGTCTTATACTTTATCTTTGAGCCATCAGGCTGGACTGCATACTGATATTCCGGATTTGCAGACACTGCCGACACAGTTTCACAGTTAAAAAACATTAGCGCGCAAATTACCACTACAAAAGTTATCGCCAGCAATAGCGATCTGCTCTTTTTAACACTCATAACTCTTTCCTTTCTTAAATCAACTCTAACATATTCTCTAATGCAGTGTCTTTTTCCTCAGGAGTTTGGACTACATCCTGAGCTTCACGGTAGGATTTCATTATATCGCCAAATATCTCTGCCGTTGTTGGTGGGGTATAGCTGATGGTGTTTGCACCGGCAGCTATGGTTTCGAGAATAGATTCGTCGCTGTTTCCTCCAGTTGCTATGATAGGGACCTTTGGAAACTCTTTACGGATGTAACGGACCAGTTCAGGTGTTTTGGATGCCGCGGAAACATTGAGGATGGATACGCCGGCATTGAGCCTTGCGTCTATATCTGTATCCTCATTGATCACCGTAGCTATAACTGGAATATCTATGACCTTTTTGATCAGCTTGATATTCTCATTTAACATAGGAGCATTGACGACAACGCCAAAAGCACCCTGTGCTTCTGCATCCTTGGATATGACAGCGGATCTGAAGCCATTGGTCATTCCTCCGCCTACGCCGCAGAAAACGGGTATTGACGATGCGTTGATTATAGTCTGTGAAATTATCTGCTGTGGTGTGAACGGATATACCGCCAGCACTGAGTCAGCATTGCAGTTACGTATAATAGCTATATCTGTGGAAAACAGGCAGGATTTTATTCTTCTGCCCATTACTACCATGCCCTTAGCCTGCCAGATCACCTCAGGAATCTGTATTGACTTTGCGCGAAGGGTTCCACTTATTCTAGGGATCTCTTTATCTGCCATATCTACCCCTCCTTGTCAGGTGCAACTGTTTCTGTGTCATTGATCACAGTGACCTTCTGTTCTGTTTCCGATTCTTCTTCTGGCTCATCGCTTTCCACTATCGGGAACAGTATCTCTGTAGTATATACTTTTTCTTCTTCCATGGCCTTAAATGTACCGCCCATGTCTTCGCATATCTTCTTGCACGTTTTAACACCTATCTTGGTGCTTTCAACCTTTTTGGCTTCCTCCCATATGTGGTTGGAGAGGACCAGCTTTACTTTATCCTTGATGACATCAGCCTTGACCTCCACGGAGAATTGATTGTTGGCATATTTCATGATATTGGAGAAAAGATTATCAAACAGTCTGCGCATATATGATATGTCTGCCTCTATCATTTCTCCTTCCGGTATATTATACTGCAGGTTGATGTTGTGGCCATAGCTTATGGCTTCGGCAACATGCTCGACCAGTATCTGCTGGAACAAAATGCCTGCATCGAATTTTTCAAAGGTCTTTTCCTGGCCTTGATTTCCGAATACCAGGAAATACTGGAAAAGTTTATCCGACAGATCCTTCAACTGGAATGCCTTGTCGCGGCATGAGCTGATGTATTTTTCAAGTTCATCGTAAGAATTGAACTTTTTACCTTCGATAATATCCAGATATCCTATAAGTGATGTCAGCGGCGTTCGTATATCATGGGACATTGATGTTATCAGCTGCGTATTGGCATCCCAGGCAGCCTTTTCATTATCCATCTTCTCGAGTATGGATGTTCTCATCGAATCTACACTATACGCCAGATTTCCTATTTCATCATGGCGGCCCACATCTATCTTCCTCTTCAGATCGCCCTCGCTTATTTCTTTGACATCATCTGACAAACCAATAACACGTCTTAAAACAAAGCTGTTATATACGAGTATGGTTGCCAGGAAAACTATGGCACTGAGAACGATCTTAACGATGTTCATGATCTCATACCAATGCTCTTCTTTATATGTCTTGATGAATACATAGTACTTGCCATCGGCAAATGAAACGATCCTGTTATAAAGATCCTTGGCAAAACTCTTTTCATCAATGCGATTGCCCTTACTGCTGCTTTTAGCCGTAGCAGCATCTTTTTTGTTATCCACGACAGTCGAATTGCTGTTTAGTGAGCCGACGCTGCCGCTTGAGTCTACCACCCAGCCAGCAGAAAACAGGTCTCCATTATTGTCATAGACCATGAACTCAGTATAGCTCTCGCCTTCCATCCACTTTTGAAGGGATTTTGTATCCGTTGCTTTGACGTTGTTTTCTTTTATGTATTTCTTCAGGTCTGCATACTTTGCGTCGATTATCTTTGTCTGCGCTGCCTTGGACAAAAACAGTTTATTTGACACCTGGTATTCGACAGCATTACAAAGAGCGAACATTCCTACTGCGAGTAATGCCGCTATTATGATAGCTACCGCCAATTTTACATTCAGTGACAGAAATCTATCTTTATTGAAAATATTATGCCAGAGCCTTTTACTATTCAATACGATATCCCTTTCCCCATACAGTCTTGATGATCTTTGGTTTATTAATATCGTCTTCCAGCTTTTTTCTCAAATTAAGCACATGTACCATAATTGTATTGCCTGCGGACGGAAGGTACTTCTCGCCCCAGACACTTTCATAGAGGTCCTTGTTCTGAACTATTTCACCTTTATGCTCCATAAAATAGCGAAGGATGTCAAATTCCTTATCCGTCAGGTTTATCCTCGCATCATTCTTACGCACTGATCTGGTGCGTATGTCTACCACGACATTTTCCGAGAGCACTTCCTTGTTAACGTCCGCTTTTTCCTCCATGACCAGTTTATCGTATTCGTTATGTCTCCTGATCAGGGATTTGATCTTCATCAGAAGCTCGGTCTGTGAGAACGGTTTGACCAGAAAATCGTCTCCGCCCTGCATGTAAGCTTCCACTTTGTCTTTATCCTGTGATTTTGCTGTCAGAAACAGCACCGGTACCTGAGACCTTTCCCTGATCTTTCCGCAAACCTCGACACCGTCCATTTCCGGCATCATTATGTCCAGTACTACCAGATCTATCGGGTCTCCGCTATATACTTTTTCAATGGCAATTTTGCCGTTTTCTGCTTCTTCAACTTCGTAGCCTTCACTGCTCAGCAGTACACTGAGTACTTCCCTAATATTAGGGTCATCGTCTACGACGAGTATTTTATTGAGGTCCATATGCAGTTACCTTCTTCCTTCCGTTTCTCTCAATTTATACTGACTCTATATTTTATATCTTACACTTACAAAAAGTATAGTGATTTGGTGATTATTAAGAAATATTAAGAAATATTTTTCTTTATATTTACCTTGTTTATCATCACGATTACTATAGCCGCGCCTATACATGTAGATATCAGCGCCACAAGTGTCAGCATCCGGGCGCCACTCATATCAAGTATCAAACCTCCCGCAAAGCTCCCTATGACCGTGGTGACCGTGATCATCATCGTGTACAAAGCCTGGCCCTTTACCGCCTCTCCTTTGCTCATGATCTCATCTACATAATGAACCATGGCAGGCAGAAAAAGTGCAAAGCTGATTACCTGGAAGCACTGAGCCACAAATATCAAGGCTACCGACCTTGCCAGAAATACCAGTGCGATTTTGATCACGAATCCAATGGAAGCAACCTTCAGCAGGAAGGCGCACGAGAATTTTTTATTTATCCAGTCGAAGCAGAACAGCGTTGGAATCTCAAGGAAAGCCATCAATGAGAATATTCTTCCCATGTCCTCGCTGTTGCCGCCGACGTTGGTTACTATCTGCAACATGAAATTATTCAATATCTGATTGTGAAAATACAGGAATACTACACCAATATTAAGCACAAAGAACAACTTGTTTCTCTTAACAAAGTCAACCAGATTGATTTCTTCTTCCTTTGGCGCCGCTTCCTTTGCCGCCTCTATTTTCTCGGCATTGGCGGCCGATATTTTTTTGAACTGTATTGCAGTCAGCATCAGGCTTATCAGGAGCATCAACGATACAACTTCTCCGGTGATCGGCAAAACCATTACGCCATGCTTTTCTACCAGTGTCCCCAAAAACAGACATAATATGGAATAAGCCAGTGATCCCCCGCTTCTGCACATACCAAAGTTTATGTGAACGCCACTTTCCTGCAATTTAAAATTTAATGAATTAAATAGCGGGTGAAGTACCGTATGCCATGCCAGCAGTAGAACATATATTACGAATAGTGTAATGGTCTTTTTATGAATCAGGAACATGAACACCATAAAGCACATCATCATTATTGTCATTATCATTGATATGCCTATCAATGATACTTTCTTGGATCTGTCAGCCAGATCGGCCGTCAAAGGCTGCATGATAACTGCGAGCACATTGGCAATAGCCATTATGATACCTATTTCAGAATTAGAATAGCCTATAGATAGAAGATACACGGATGCAAAGCTTGACACGGCTGCATATATCATCCAGTAGGTTGCATGTATTGACCAGTATTCTATGTTCAACAATTTGTTCATCTAATTCGCTTCCCCCTCATTATTTCAAAACTGCACCTGTTCATTATACCAAATAATGGCTTTGTTTACAAATTATCAATAAAAGAAATGCGCGGGACACTTCCCGCGCATATCATGAATTCTAAGTTTATTTTACGAATTCCATAGGTATCTTATTTGTAACCAGTTCTCTTGCCTTAGGCTCCTCAGAAGGATAACCTAAAATCAATCCGGCTACAGGAGCAAAGCCTTCTGGCACCTTTGCTGCTGCACATATCTCTTTGTTGCCTTGAATCGCTGCGATATTGCCCATTATATAGCATGAGCCCACATTCAAGTCCGCTGCTTCAATGATCATATTCTCGATGACACATGATGCATTGCACTTTGTGATTTCAACATCCGAAGTATCTCCGGAAACAACGATAAATGTTGGTGCGCCATAAAGTGGATGCGGCATATCTACCCCGACATTTTTAAAAAATGCGCTTCCCGCTGCATCTATCTTGTCGATAAGACTCTTATCCTGGATGACTGTCAGCTTCAAAGTTTCATATTTTCCCATTCCAACAGGCGCTGCATTGCCAGCCTGCAATATTGCTTCCAAATCAGCACTGGAAAGTTGTTCTGTGCTGTAAGCTCTGCATGAGTTTCTCTTTGCAATTGCTTCTAAAGTTCTCATTATAACCTCCATTGTCAATAACATATTCTTTTAACGTCTATATTATACAACAAAGACTGCATGATTTCTCATACAGCCTTTGTTATGTATAGCTTAACTATTTAATTCTATATCACGTTAAACTCCGTCAAATCGTTAACGTAAATGTAGGAATACCTACGCAGCTCATCCTGGTCCTTGGCGCTAATCTCATCATATACACCAACTGTTCTAAAGCCTTCGGTCCAAGCAGTTTTAATAGCATAAAGTCCATCCTCAAATACCCACGTATCTGGAACGGCAGTACCCATTATATCTGTTGCCTCAAAGAATATATCCGGATTGTCCTTGGTACTTCCAACTTCAGTACATGTTAGTATGGCATCGAAGCAATCTTTAATTTTTAAACGTTCAAAAGCAGTTTCAATGCAATATCTGTCCGTTGATGTCGCAACAGTTATATGTACACCTGCATTGTTCATTCTGTTGAGGAGTTCCTTTGCTCCCGGCTTCATCTGGGCTTCATCGAAGTAAAACTTCTCCATCTGTTCATTGATCCCTTGCGCCACTTCATCTCTGGACATCTTGAGCCCATAATTCTTTATCAGATATTCGGCGCCGGTCTGAACCGTCTCCGCAAAAAGCTTGTCTCCAAGTCCTTCTTCAGCCTCCATTCCAAGTGTGGCCAAAAATCTCGCTCCTGCATCATGCCATACAGGCATGGTATCAAGCAGCGTTCCGTCTACATCAAAAATTGCTCCCTCTATTATCATATGTTATTTTACCTTCTTGAATGCATAATTTAGTTTGTATCCCTTGCCATCTCTCTGGCCGGAATATTTCAAAAGATACCCGTCACTGTTTAATCCCATGGTGGCATCTCCCGCGACAAGCTTGTTCTTACTGTTAAGTTTCCAGCTTCCGCTCTCATCTATTGCCTTGCCATCTCCGTCAGTTCCCTTAGCAGTATATGTACCATCTGAATTTATGACATACTTGCAGGAACCTGCACCATCTGAGTTGATGCTTCCATCACTGTACAGGAAGCCCTTAAGCTTCCAAGTGCCCTCATATTTTGCCTTCATGGCATCTGACGATTTGTTTGAATTATCTTCAGTCTGATCCACATTGGCCGGATCTTCGCTGTCGCCGGTTTCGTCACTGGTCGTAGTGCTATCATCAGTTGTCTGCTCGCTGGTTTTAGTATCACTGCTCTTAGATGAGCTGTCCGACTTGGTCGATGACTTGCTTCCGCAGGCAAAGCAGAACAGTGCCAGCATGGCAATCAAAAATACTACAAATACTTTCTTTTTCATAATTGTCTCCCCCAATATACCCAACTATTATTATATTCCGTCATGTTCTAAGCTACATCCATCCTAACAAGGTCAGCCAGCTCTTCGCCATAAAAAATTTCGGCACCTGCCCTCTCCATATCTTCGATATTAGCATTTTGGATTTCAATGGTATTAGACGAGCAGCAATTTTCAATCACAATTGACCTGTATCCATATGCAATTGCATCATAGCATGTCTCCCTAACAGAATCCGGGGTAGCTGTCCCCGCAAGAAGTACAGTATCGATACTGAGCGCATTAAGGATGATCTCAAGATTAGTCTTGTGAAATCCACTCCATCTATTCTTGAAAATCATATAATCATCCTTATACGGAATCAATCCGTCTGGCTCTTCTATACTGTTTACCCCCATAGAATCAGGAGTCAATAGCCCCCTTGTGGACTGCCAGATTTCGCGCTTTGGATTCTCTACGTCAGAGCCGTTGTTTTTATACATTTTCTTGATCCAGAAAACCTTCACTCCCATAGCTCTTGCTTCTTCAACTGCCTTTTCCACCGCTGGCACCGTGGCTTTTGCCCCTTGTACGCAAAGCGCTGCGCCAGGTTCTACAAAAGCTTTTTCCATGTCTATCACGAGTAACGCAGTCCTTATTGGTTCGATCTTCATACGCGTTTCTCCTTATTTTATTACGTTTCAGTTAAGATCTATCCTACTGAATAATTATAAACCACCTTAAGAACCGCTTCAAGACTATTTCTAAACTTTGTACTATTTCAATGAAGTTGTTAAAATAAAACAAAACCGGAGCTTGGCTCCGGTCATCTGCTTCTATAATTTGTTAATATATTCAACTATATCGTCTCCACTGATAAAAGCTCTGAACAGTTTCTTTAATTCCGATGGAATAAATCCGTTTCTTCTCAATTCCATCAGATTAACTACAAGGCTATCGTAAAATCCTTCAACATTGTACATCAATATCGGTTTATCCAACTGCCCAGCATTTTTCAGCGCCATTACCTCAAAGAACTCATCAAATGTTCCGAGTCCACCTGGCAAGCAAAGAAATACATCTGACATTTCTATCATCTTCTGTTTTCTCTCAGCCAATGTCTTTGTATGAATGACTTCCGTACAACCATCATATATCTCTCTATCGTTGCAGAAAAATTCAGGAACCACGCCTATTATCTCAGCGCCGTGCTTACTGAATCCCTTCCCGGCTCTCTTCATAATTTCATCGTTAAAACCACCGAACACAAGCGAATGTCCTGCCTCTCCAAGCTTTTCCGCCAATTTCTCTGACGCTTGGTAATATTTAGGGTCGATCTCGCTTGATGCTCCAAAAATACAGATCTTCATTATCACAATCTCCTTTCAATCTAATTTTTGGTCAAATGAATTTTTGTTTATTGATATTACGATACCACATGCGGCAAAAAAATCAATGATTATATCACAAAAAATGTCACAAATTTTGTAGATATTCCCAATATGTATAAAACCGGTTCACCTAACAGGTGCAATACAAAACACCGAGCAAATGCTCGGTGTTTGTTTGCGTTTTATTAACGTTTTGAGAACTGTGAAGCCTTTCTTGCTTTTTTGAGTCCGTATTTCTTTCTTTCTTTCATCCTTGAATCTCTCGTAAGGAATCCAGCAGCCTTCAATGGTGCTCTGTAAGCTTCGCTGTCTGCCTCAAGAAGTGCTCTTGAGATACCGTGTCTCAGTGCTCCAGCCTGTCCAGTAAGTCCACCGCCGTTAACCAGTGCAATTACGTCGAATTTGCCTTCTGCTCCTGCTACACTGAAAGGTCTAACAACTTCCTGCTTTAAAAGCTCTGTTGGGAAGTAATCGTTAAGATCCTTCTTATTTACTGTGACTTTTCCTGTTCCAGGGAGAAGTCTTACTCTTGCTACAGAAGATTTTCTTCTGCCTGTGCCTAAAAACTGTTTTTTAGTAGCCATAATCTATTTCCTCCCTTTCCCTAGAATTCCAGCTTCTCTGGTTTCTGAGCGTCATGCTTATGCTCAGGTCCTGTGTAAACGTGTAACTTCTTGAACATCTGTCTTCCAAGCTTTCCGTCAGGGAGCATGCCCTTAACAGCGTGTCTGATGATTTCTTCAGGTTTCTTCTCCTGCATTTTCTCAAACGTGATTTCTTTCTTTCCGCCTGGGAATCCAGAATAAGATGTGTACACCTTATCTTTTCTCTTCTTGCCTGTTACGTTGACTTTCTCAGCATTGATAACGATTACGTTGTCTCCGCAGTCAACATGTGGTGTGTAAATTGGCTTGTTCTTGCCTCTCAAGATAGTGGCAACTTCTGTAGCCAGTCTACCAAGAGTTTTGCCTTCTGCATCGATGACATACCATTTATGTTCAACTTCTGCAGGTTTAGCAATGAATGATTTCATTTCTCTTTTCCTTTCCACCTACTGGATTACATATGTAACTTTTTCGGATCTGCCTACTGGAATCGTTAAGATTTGGTTCGGCATTACTAAATTAACTTTTAGCTCGCTCGGCTGCCGGACGGGTCCATCCTGCCTGCGATTTGAATGCATCGTCTAAACGCAATGCACGGAATATTATATAGCAAATATTGCTAAAAATCAACTATTATTTTTCTTTTGCTCTTTTCTCCGCTGGCGCGCCTCCTTGGTTATGGTATTGCCCAGGAACGTTGTAAACTTATAGAAGTAGCGGAATATTGCCTCAGTGGCACCCATGAATATTATAAGAAGCAAAACGCACTGCCAGTTCATAGGACTTATACCAAACAAAGTATTATGGAATATAATAGCATAGGCAAAGCCTGCAACCATAACTATCATCATTGTCAAATGCAGCTTATCCATTGGTTTTGCAACTCTTGCAAGAATCATGAACTCTACCAGAGCAACCAATGCTGACGAAGCAGTGGAAATACTCGACTCGTGAATTTCCAGCACCTGCCCGAAAATCAGCAGACAGCTCACGCTGGCAAACATGGTAATGCCGGCAGGAGTTGCTATCTTGAACACATTGCCAAGGAAACTGCCTTTTATCTTATTATCGTTTGGCTCAAGCGACAGCACGAATGCCGGCAATCCTATGGTGAATATGCTTATCAAAGTGATCTGTGAAGGCTTCAGCGGATACTGAAGTACACTTATCATCGAGAACATCGCCAAAAGCAATGAGAATATATTCTTTGTCAGATAGAGGCTTGCGGTCTTGATGATATTGTTTACAACTCGACGGCCCTCTGCAACCACTGCAGGCATTCTGGAGAAGTCAGAATCCATCAGCACCATCTGCGCTGCATTAGAAGCGGCTTCGCTGCCAGATGCCATAGCTATGGAGCAATCCGCATCTCTAAGCGCCAGAATATCGTTGACGCCATCACCAGTCATGCCGACCGTTTTGCCCTGCTTTTTCAAGCCTTTAACGAACATCCTCTTCTGGTCAGGCGTTACACGGCCAAATACCGTATAAACACCGACTGCCTTGTCTATGTCGTTCTGCGTCTTTAATGTCCTTGCATCTATGTATTTGCCGGCACCGCTAATGCCTGCATCTGATGCTATATTTGCCACAGTGACAGGATTGTCACCGGATATGACCTTGATCTCCACACCATTGTTGGCAAAGTACTCAAAGGTTTCCTTTGCGCCGCTTCTGATCGGATTAGTCAAAAGTATTAAAGCAAGAAGCCTTGTTGAACCCATGAGTTCACCGCCGTCAGGCACTTCCTTAGTATATGCAAAAGCCAGCACACGGTATCCCTGCTCGCTGACAGATTCGATTGCCTGTTCATATTTATAAAATCCATCGCCCAGTACATATTCAGGTGCGCCCAGGACAAAATTGCCGTCATCAAAACACGCCCCACAGTATTTGTACTTGGAAGAAAACTGACAGATACTTGATGGTGTTCGGCCGGATGATTTTGTGAAATGCGCCTTCATGGCTTCCATGGTAATGTTATCACTGCTCATGTTCTGCACAAGGTCGCCAATGAGTATCTCCATATCACCCTCGTCAAAATCTTTGATCATACACTTCATCTCAGAGACTTCCATTCTGTTTTCAGTTATGGTTCCCGTCTTATCGACGCACAGAACATCAACTCTGGCAAGTGTTTCGATACTTCTCATATTCTGTACGAGAACGTTGATTTTAGCGAGACGCATAGCACTGACTACCATGGCTATACTGGCCATCATGTAAAGGCCCTCCGGAATCATGCCCAGAACTGCCGCTACCATGGCGATAACGCTGGCCTTGAAGGTATCGTTCATAACTACCATCTGCTGTATCATCAATATCGCTCCGATTGGGATTATCAGAACACCAATTACCATTACCAGTCTATCCAGAGATTTAACCATCTGCGACTGGTTATCATTCTTTTTGGATTTAGTAGCTTCCATAGTCAGCTTATTTATATATGAATTCTTGCCGACAGCGGTTAGCTGCGCGACGCATTCTCCTGATATTATGAAACTGCCAGATAAAAGATTATCTCCGGCAGTCTTGGTTATCTCATCTGATTCACCGGTTATCAAAGCCTCATTTACCTGCACGCTGCCATCCAGGACATCTGCGTCCGCGGGAATTTTATTACCGGCATGGAGAATTATCACATCATCAAGTACCAGGTTTTCCGTGGCTACTTCCTGCTGAACACCATCACGAATAGCTATTGCCCGGGGCATTTTTTCGAACTTTAAATTATCCAGTGTCTGTTTTGACTTGACTTCCTGGATTATTCCTATTACCGTATTTATCAATATGATTATCATGAAAGACAGGTCCTTGAATGAACCTACGAGAATCAAAAGCACCGCCAGAACGGTGAAAATCAAATTAAAATACGTGAGAACGTTTTCCCTGATAATTTTCCCAATCGAACTGGTGGATGAATCGACTTCTTCATTTGTCTGGCCGCTGGCCATTCTCTCCTGAACTTCCTGTGTCGATAGACCCGACATGTTTACCCCATTTCTCCTTCAAATATAATTACCCTATATTTTAACATAAATAGAATACAGGTCAATAGACCCGGTTAGGACTTCACTTGAAAATCACAGTCCTTCTTCTTTTATGTGTTCGCTTATATAGTCCATGAATCTTCGGGCCGCTAAAGGCAGCATATCTATATTTTTGCAGCCTAATGCTATGATCCTGGCAGGAGGTTCATCTATTGGCCGCACTACTACCCCTCCGGCATATCCTTCTATTACATTTCCGTACAGCATAGAAACTCCAAGTCCCTGCCTTACCATAGTCAAAATAGAGTAATCATCTTGTACGTTATATTCTACATTCGGATTCAGTCCTTTGCTCTTGAACGCCTCCATAGTAACGCTATATGAGCCTTCATATAACTCAATAAACGGCTCTGATGCCATATCCTCTAATGTTACTGATGCTTTATTAGTTAAAGGATGATTTGGCGGCAAAACAGCTTTCATGACATTATGGTACAATGGCTCAACAGTAAGTCCATTTGCGTATAGTGTATTAATGAAACCGAAGTCCACCGTTCCCTCTCTTATCCATTGATCTATGGAATTGTATTCTCCATTTAATAGTTCGAACTGCACATCGGGATACTTGGATTTAAATCCACGCATAAGCTGAGGCAGAAAAGTTCTACTCACACTTGTAAAAGTGCCTACACGAATTACAGCATTTTTCAGGCCATCCATTTCTCCCTTTTTCTCTTTCAACATTTCCTCAGCCATGTATACGCTCTTGATGTAGGGCAGATATATTTCTCCGTCAGCAGTAAGAGTTATCCCATATCGATCTCTTTTTACCAGTTTGGTACCGAGTTCTGATTCCAGCGATTTGACCATTTGACTTACTGCACTTTGGGAGTAATTTAACTGTCTGGCCGCTTCAGTGAAACTGCCGGCTTCGATTACCTTACCAAATACATAGTACCTTGATAGCATAGGCCCTCCTAATATAAGTTTTTCTTATATTTATATTATAATTATTCGTTTTACAAATATCAACCCTTTGTCCTATAATAATTAATTAATGGAGGTGCAATCATGACTTTTAACAGAACAAGTTACAACAAGGCAATCTTTTCCCAGGGCTTTAGAAACGCTGTTCCCATCGCCCTTGGCTATTTTGCCGTATCGGTAGCTTTAGGCATAACGGCACGCGCCGCAAATTTAACAATACTTCAAGGCTTCTTTGCCAGTCTCTTTACATATGCATCGGCAGGAGAATACGCAGGTTTTTCCATGTTAGCCACTGGTGCTACCTGTCTTGAACTAATAATAGCAACCATCGTTATCAACGCCCGCTATATGCTCATGGGATGCGTACTTGCACAGCGGCTTCCTTCTAATACCCGCTGGTATCAACGCTTGCTGCTTGGCGCTGCCATAACTGATGAAATTTTCGGAATAACCATTGCAAGACCAGGTCGCTTCAGTCTGTATTACCCATTAGGCGCCTGGTGCTGTGCTGTACCGATGTGGGCTGTGGGGACTGCCATTGGCATCGCTGCCGGCAATATTCTTCCTGCAGCTATAGTTAATGCGCTCGGGGTTGCTCTTTACGGAATGTTTCTGGCCGTAATCATCCCGCCATCACGCAAGAACAAATCTATCGGCGTGATCGTAGCCATCAGTTTCGCCGCATCATATGCTGCAGTTAAACTGCCCGTGATCAGCGAGCTGTCGACCGGCAACAGGATAATAGTTCTTACATTAGCCATATCAGCCGTTGCGGCAGTTCTATTTCCAGTTAAAAAAAGCAGCTCCTGTAAAAAAAATGTCGGAGCTGTTCCAGGCAAAGAAAGGGAGGCGGCATAGATGTCAACTAATGTAATCATATACATCCTGGCAATGGCCGGCACAACCTATGCCGTTCGAGTACTCCCACTTACTTTGATTAAAAGACCTATAGAAAATCAATTTGTACAATCTTTCCTTTATTATGTTCCATACGTCACTCTTGCAGTCATGACATGCCCTGCGATGATACAGGCTGCTCACTCACCTCTTGCCGGTGCTTTAGCAATGCTGGTTGGTATATTATGCGCCTGGTTCGGTGCAAACCTGTTCGTAGTTTCAGGCAGCTGCTGTGCAGTTGTCTTTGTGGCCGAAATGCTGTTGGCATAGAGTTCCAATCTATTTCACAAAGATTTCAGCAGGCGATATCTGTGAAGCAAACTGCATTGGTGACAACGATGCGCCATAGCTTCCGGCATTGGCAAACATCACCAGATCTCCCGGCTCAAGTTTCGGCAGAGAAATATCCTTTGCTACAACATCTGCCTGCGTGCAGAGGTTTCCCACCAACGTTACCTTTTCGATTTCTCTGGAATCCTTCAACGTAATCACTTCTGGCAAAAATAAAGCGCCGGCAGTATACAAAGGCTCATTTGTCACAGCCTCTGCAGATTTTGAATATTGCTTCACCAACTCCGCCATGGATGGCCTGATAAATCCATTTAAAGTGTTATTCAATACGATATATGTTTTTCCGTGGGATAGCTTCTTATCTATCACCTTTGTTACATAGGTGCCTGCTCTTCCCACAACATATCTGCCCGATTCTATCAGTATTCTGGCATACGGCAGTTTGAGCTTGAAATCTTCAAGCAGCTTTGCTGTCATATCTGCAAGAGTCTCAATATCCAGTTCACTGTCATCGGCTTTACATGGAATGCCCATGCAAGAACCCATATTTATAAATTCAAGAGGGTGGCCAAGCTTTTCCTGTATTGCAACAGCCATATCTAAAACGTTTCTGTAATAATGGGCAATGGCTTCCGCGCTCAGGACCTGACTTTGTATGTGCACGTGTATCCCTGCAATCCTGATATGACACAGCTTATCCCATTCATCCAATCTGTCCAGTACATGCTGCTGGTCTATGCCGAATTTGGAAGATATTCCTTCTCCATCCTTATCAAACGTAAAACTCGGATTTATACGAAGGCCTATCCTTGTCACAACATCATTCTCTTTACCTATCTGATGTATACGCCTGACTTCATTGACGCTGTCAGCTATTATCGTTGACTTTCCCATAGCTCCGAAGATATCCCTGTCCGTTTTTCCAGGCGCGGAATAGTGAATCCATTCCAGGCCCAGTCCATAGCGCGCTGCCAGTTTGACCTCTGCCAGACTTGCAGCATCAGCTCCGAATCCCTGATTTAAAATGCACTCCACGACCTTCTGGTTCGGATTGCATTTGAGCGAGTATAGAAAATCTATGCCGCTGAAGTTATTCTTCAATACAGCCGCATTAGAAGCTATCCTTGCTCCATCATATACATAAAAACTGTCATACTTCTTTGCCAAAGCTAATAATTCCTGCTTATCCATGATTACTCCTTTATACAACTCCATGCATCTACCAAATCATCTATATTCATTCTGGCATTGGCCGGACTGGTTGATGGCAGGACGTTAGCCTCGATTTTGGTGATCGGGAGCAGAAACCTGTCGTAAAGCCTTCCGGCCGTCTGTCCGTTGACAAAGATTTTCTCGATCTTTGCAGTTTTTAATATCCCGGCAATATCAGCCGGAATTACATTTTTGATTGTGCTGTCTGCAGAACCGATAATGTCGCAGCTTTCTATTACATCCCAAATTGCAATGCCCTGAGACAGCAAAAGTTCTTTCTTCTGCGCTATGGTCTTAGGTATCGGCCTTCCAGTTACTGTCGCAATGACACGCCAAAACCTGTTTTGTACATTTCCATAGTAAAAGCCTTCATCCCTGGATTTTACCGAAGGGAAACTCCCCAGTACCATGATTCTGCTCTTTTCATCATACACCGGCTCAAAGCCCATTGAGTGGTGCTCATATTTGCTTTTCATCTTACTCATATAATAATTCTAACACAATCAAACAAAAACGCCTCAAATTAATTTGAGGCGTTCCGTATTTAATCAATATCTTTCCCAGCGGCTGTCCACATATTCCTGCGCCGCCCTTTCCATATCGTTGCAGATGCCGAAAGTATCTTCCATATCGGTTCCGCAGCAGATCATACCATGGTTAGCCATCACGCAGCCAGGAGTACTTCCCAGGGCCTTAATGGTATTCTTAGTCAGCTTGCTGGTCCCCGGCAGTCCATACTCAGCAATATTCAGCACCTCACCAAGACGTCCAATGAGTTCAGGATCTTCCACCTGTATCGGCATCCTGGATGCGGCGAAAATGCAGCAATATTTGGAATGGGTATGTATGACTGCGCCGATTTCCGGGCGGCTGGCATATATACCGGCATGAAGTGCTTTTTCTGAAGTAGGTTTCTTATCGCCTTCAAATTTCAAGGTCTTAATTTCCACCTTGACCATATCCTCTGGCGTAAGTCTCTCATAATCTAAACCCGAAGGGGTAGCCAGCATATACTGGTCGTCAAGACGCACCGAAAGATTGCCCCAGGTACCCTGAACGAGGCCGGTCTCTAATAATTTCTTGCCATATTCAACAAGCAGTTCCCTGCCTTCTCTCTCATCCTTCACATTCATCTTTGTGCTCCTTTTCTGCCTTTGAGTACTTCTTCTTATATACTTCGCGCATAAGTTTTGCGTCAAACGAGCTGATCTCCTTGGCACCGCCTAAAACCGCCGCCTTCAATGTCACCTCTGCGTTCTTTTCCAAAACGGTCATGGCAACATACGCCTCGTATAGATTGCGTCCGCATGTTATCACGTATCCATCCTTAGTCATAACACCTGCTGCTTTGGACAAAGCGTGAGCTATGGCCTTTTTCTCGTGTGCCACGATGCAGACTCTCTGACCGATTATCTGAGCCATGTCGTCCAGGACTGCAGGTATCTCGCGATTTGCCGCTATGCATATGCCAAGATATGGCGGTTGTGCTATAACCAGCGCCTCCATTTCAGGTAACTCTTCCAGAACTTCTCCTTCAATGACATCGTAATATGTCAGATCTTCAATGTCTGACTCCGTAATATTGCTAAAATCGGCTCCCGTAGCCGTAGCATAGCAATGATCCTCCTGCACCATGAAAATCTTCGGTTCCTCACCAATGGAGTACTCCAGATTTGCCATCATGGCAGCATATTTTGCTATCGTTTCTACTCTATCCATGTCGCACCTACTTTTCTTCGCTCTCAAAGCGCTGCCCATTGGCTATTTGATATGCCTTATCCAGCGAATAATAAATCTCCTTATAGTCCTTAAATAATTTGTCGTAAATCATTTTGTTTTCAAACTTCGGCGTATACCTGGTCTCAGTCTTTACAAACTCTCTCGTATCCGCAAAGCTCTTGATGTGCCCTAATCCTATCAAAGCTACCATGGCAGCTCCTACTGCTCCGGCATTTCTCGGGTCCTTGACCACTGAAAAGCTTTTCCCCGTAATGTCCGCAATGATCTGCATCCAGCCTTTATCCAGCGCTCCGCCTCCTATTATGCGAAAGTCGTCGCACGAAAATCCATAATCCTTCTGGTAGTTTTCCAGTATCCATCTCAGGTTATAGCCTATGCCCTCATAAACCGAACGCATTAGGTGTTCCCTTGTGTGAACCATGGTTATATTGAACAAAGTAGCCCTGGTCGTCGTTGAGGAAACCGGGCATCTCTCACCCAGCATCCATGGTGTGCAGATCAGATGATCGCTTCCCGGAGGAATATCCTGGACAACTTTGTCCATGAATTCGAATACGCCTTCTCCGTATTGTTCTTTCTCGTGGCGGAAGAACTGGTCGCATACCCACTGAATATTAGCTCCGGCCGATTCCGTTATTCCCGCGATAAGGTTCATTTCCTTGTCAGCGCTTTGGATGGCCGCCGCACCGTGCTTGAATTTGTCAGCGTCCTTGCTGGTCGCACAGACCCAAGCCGATGTTCCAAGATAAATGTGTACGTCGCCATCTCTGCACATTCCTGAACCCACTACAGCAGACTGAACATCATCGCATCCTCCAAATACTGGAGTACCTGCAGCCAGCCCCGACTCAGAAGCCGCCTCTTCGGTTAACCCGCCAACGATGTCTGTGCTGCTGACCAGCGGTGGCAGTCTGTTCATATCTATTCCCACAAGCGGAAATACTGAAAGCCATGTTTTCTTCTTTAAATCCAAGCCGTAGGATGAAGCCCCTGAAAGCTCAGTTACCATCCTGCCGGTGCATTTGTATTTAAGATACCCATTTACATCAAGTATCAAATGTGTTTTTTCATAAATATCAGGACGTTCTTCCTTCAACCAGGTGATTTCCGCGATACAGTCCTTGCCCATTATTGGCGTACCTGCAAGCATAGTAAACAGCTTTTTACCGCCTACCTTTTTCATGATATGTTCCGCCTGCAGCTGTGCCCGTCCATCTACCCAGGTAATGTTATTATACAGCACATTGCCACTTTGGTCGACAGGAATTACCCCCTGCGCCTGGGTTGAAAAAACTATTCCTTTTATTTCGTCTTTCGCGATCCCATTCTCTTCTAATATCTTCTTGCTGGTCTTGCATACTGCCTTCCAGTAATCCTCAGGATCCTGTTCGACCCATGCCGGCTGTGGATAATATGTCGGATACGGCTCTGAACATGTTGCTACTACTTCACCATCAAAGTCTACCAGTACTGCTTTGTCCGAGCTTGTACCTATATCGTGTGACAAAATATATCTTGCCATCTGATGCACCTACTTTCCTGCGCACTTATTGGTTTTGATGACGTGCTTGAATACCTCTTCAAAGCGATTCAAAGCCTCATCTATCACCTCATCGGTGTCCGCCATGGACGTATAAAGCCTGCTGCCGGCCAAAGTAACAAGTCCGTTAGCCATATAAGCAGCTCCCATGCGTTCCATGGATTCCTTTCTTTCTGTCATTATATCTTTGTTTTTCAATAATCCTATAGCTGATTTCGCAACACAATAGGAGGAGAAATCATAACTCATTGCTCCCGTACACTCAAGATGCACTATGCTGCCCTGATTGTAAGCAACGAAAGGCAGCTGATATTTGCACAGCAAATCCTTCAGTCCATCGGTCAGTCTGTCTCCGGCACGTCCTGCGATTTCACATGCATTGGTCCTCTCTATCTCTTTGATAGCTGTATATCCTGCAAGAGCCGACAAAGGATTAGCCGCAAGTGTTCCGCCCACGTATGCTCTGTGCTTTCCAAGGGTTGCAACACCAGCCGCCATTAAACCTGCGTACTCTTTTTTACCGCCTACGCCGCCTGCTGAAGGATATCCTCCCGCAACTATCTTGCCAAAGCACGTAAGATCAGGCACTACATCAAAGTAAGCCTGGGCGCCACCAATAGCAACTCTAAAGCCTGTTACTACCTCGTCAAATACCATGAGTGCGCCGTATTTGTCGCAAAGATATCTTACGCCCTTGTTGTATTCCTTAGCCACAGGTCTGGTTCCGCTTTCAGGTCCTACTGGTTCAACCAGGACCGCAGCAGTGCCGCCTCTAAGCCTATTCAATTTTAGAACGCCTTCCAACATGTTCAGGTCGTTTGGTCTGACCTCATCTGTCAACGCAAAACTCTTGTGAGGTATGCCATGAGATTCCAGGAAATTTCTGCTTCCAGGTATCTTCAGGCCATACACCAGCTGATCACTCCAGCCGTGATAAGCACCGCCGATTTTGATTATACGCTTATGCCCCGTAGCTATCCTGGAAATACGAAGTGCCGCCATTACCGATTCGGTGCCGCTGCCCAGCATTCTGAACATCTCCACATTAGGCATGCAGTGATTGATCTCCTTGGCAATCAAAAGCTCCGATTCGTGAAGCAGTCCTGTTACCGGTCCGCACGTGTCGAGAAGGTTCTTTGCTGTCTCTCTTATTGCAGGATAGTTGCTGCCTAAGATCGTTGGACCTCCTGCCTGTAAAAAGTCTATATACTGATTGCCGTCCTTATCATAAAGGTACGCACCATCCGCTCTTTCAAAGCATACTGGGAAAGGTTTATTGAAAGCCAGGTTGTGCTGCACTCCGCCAGGTATATAATCCTTAGCTTCTTCATAAACAGCCTTTGATTTAACGCATTTTTCATCGTAGTATTTCAATATGGTTTCGGCATAATATTTGTCATTCACTTCCCATATTGGCTGTCTGGTCAAATTCCTAAGCTGGCGATTTATCCTCGCAGGATTGTCCCATCTGCTGATTCCACAATTTTCCATTATTTGTCACTCCCCTTTTAGTTAAAATATTTCTTTTGCCATTTCCGAGAATTCTCTTTTCATCTTCCTCGGCTCAAATTCTATATCATTAATTATATAATGATATATCAAACCATAATATGCACCAGTCAGAAGCACAACCTTGCGTTTTTTCTCTCCTTCTGTCATATTCTCCAGATTATCGTGTATAAGCTTCTCGATTTTTTCAACTGAATGCTTCTCTGTCGCATTGATAATACTGTTTGTTAAAAGATTACATGTCAGTTCAGGATAATTAGCTGTATCAAGCAGCAGCATGTTGAACATATCCATGATCAATGCTCTGCCTTCCAGCCCTGATGCTTTGCAGTGATTTGTGACATCCACCATTTCCTGTTCAGCAAGAGCAAGCATAAGGTCATTTATCGTTGGAAAATGATTGAATATGGTGGTTCGACACATATCCGCCTGCACTGCTATATCGTTAAACGTAACATTGTTGATTCCCTTCTCCTCAAACAGGATTTTGGCTGCATGCATTATTGCAACTCTGCTACGTGCCCTCTTACCTTTTACTGCTTCCATTATTGTTCTCCCTCCTTATCGTTAATGTTTACTATCACCTCAGCCTGACGTTTAGCCCTTTTATTTGTGTTCATACTACTGCCATAAACCACAAATCTATCATAAATAAATTCACTCGTTAAATTGATTGCCATGGTAAACGCCAACACCAGATAATCATTCCAGCCCGCCTGTGTCGATAGCGCATTGCCCCACCATGTCGATGCAGGAGTAAATACGCAATAAAACAGGAACACCTTTAACATTGCTATTGGCACATTGTTAGCTGATTTAAATGTAAATTCTCTGTTCCAGGTAAAATTCCACAGCACGGATAGGATCAGTGCAGGAAGATAGCATGGCCAATATCCCCAGGGCGTAATTAATTTTAACAGTGTGAATGATACAGTTTCAACTATACCAGCTGACGCTGAAAACAAAACAAATTTAATGATTTGCGTTCTGGTCTCTTTGGCGTCAGGTTTATAATAATCGTTCTTTTGTTCAGCCAAAATATCACCTCCAAATACCGTATAAAAATGAATGTTTTATACCGTTTTTAAACCTTAGTACAATTATCTCACTTTTTGAACAATAGTTCAATAGCCGATGGGGATAATTATACAAATTATTTTCGTAGTATGTCTAACATTGAGTAAATCACTCATTTGGTGTATAATAGGAATAATTTTTTTAAGAGGCATTGATATGATCACTCAACAAATCTGGATCCTCATCTGTGGTGCACTGGTTTTCTTTATGCAAGCCGGTTTCACCTGCTATGAGGCTGGTTTCGTCCAGAGCAAAAACGTAATATCGGTATCGATTGAAAACCTGCTGACCTTTATGATCACGGTGGCTTTGTTCATCTTCGCAGGCTATCCTTTGATGTTCGGGGAAAGCATATTCAATATGCCTCAGGATCACTACGCCTATCTTTTCCTGCACATCATGTTTGCAGCTGTAGCGGTCACAATCTTTGCAGGCGCAATGTCTGAACGCAGCAAACTATCTGCATTGCTGACTGCCAGTATCTTTGCCGCCGGATTCATTTATCCAGTATACGGGCGCTTCGTATGGGGCGACATGTTTGGAGGCAGCGGAGCATGGCTGCATAACATCGGGTATATGGATTATGCCGGCGCATCAGTAGTTCACACGACCGCAGGCTTTATCACCCTTGCTGGTCTGATAATAGTCGGCAGCAGAGTCGAGACCAAATCGGGCAAATCGAATATCCCTCTGGCAACTCTGGGAGTGTTCATCCTCTGGTTTGGCTGGCTGGGCTTCAACGGTGGCAATCAACAGGTTACTATGGACAAGATGGGATTGATATTCCTCAATACCACACTTGCAGCAACCTTCGGTATGATGGGTGCACTCATCACCAATCTTTTGATAAAGCGAAAAGGTCGTTATCTGATTTCTATTTTCAACGGTGTTCTGGCCGGTTTGGTAGCCATAACTGCAATGTCTGGATGGTGCCTGCCCTGGGCCGCTTTGATTATAGGGTTTATAGCTGGGGTCTGTGCGGATCTTTCCACACTGCTCCTTGACAAATATAACATCGATGATGTCGTTAATGCCATACCTGCTCATCTGGTCGGCGGACTTTGTGGCATTCTGCTTCTGCCATTCTTTATTCAAAGTCGATATCTGCTGCGCGGAAGCAGAATTGAACAGTTTGGTGCTCAGGTCCTCGGCATTGCTGTAAATTTTGGCTGGGCCTTCGGCCTTTCCCTTCTTATGTTCTACGTCATCAAAAAAACTATGGGGATCAGAGTAGGCAGGGATGAGGAGAACAAAGGTCTCAACATAGTTGAATTCAACGATCTCTATTCCTGGGAAAGCTACATGGAAATATCATCCTACGAATCACAGATCAACGAGAAGAACAGGCTGCTCATGAAGCAGTCCAAACTGCTTTCTAAAACCGAAGCTCAAGAGAAGGAAAACCTGGCACGTTCTCTTCACGACGGTCTGGGGCAAAGCCTTGCAGCGCTTAAGCTCCTGCTTCAGATGAATGACAGCGAAATATCCAGACAGGCACTGGAGCTTACAGAAACCAGCATCGCAGAAATGCGCAACGTGCTCAATGATCTAAGACCTGCCTGGTTAGAGGAAGGCCTTGAAAAGGCACTGGCATATATGACGGAAAGTCTTGATGGGCTCAACGATTTTTCTTGCAAAATCGACATTGAAGATTCTCTTCCGCCTTTCGATGAAACCATGTCACTTAATATCTACAGGCTCATACAGGAGGCTTTGACCAACGTGGTCAAGCATAGCAAGGCGACAGAAGCGACAGTAACATGCAAGATGGCGAACGACAAATGCACCTTTGTCATAACTGACAACGGCATAGGCTTTGACCCGAAAAATACTGATTATGGCATAGGCATCAACTCCATGACAGACAGGGCGCGAATGATAGGCGGCGACCTTCACATCGCCACCAGCCCCGGTGATGGAACTACTATAGAAATCGAGGTACCGGTAAACTATGGAACAGATTAAAATATTTCTTGCAGACGATCATAAAATACTCAGAGAATCTCTGCGGATGCTTCTTGATAAGGAAATTGACTTTCAGGTCGTAGGTGAAGCGGAAGACGGTCTTTCAGTCGCTGGTAATCTTAAGGGCACCGACGCAGACGTGGTGCTTCTGGATGTCTCCATGCCCCGAAAAAACGGCTTTGAAGTCGCCAGGGAACTGGCTGCAGAATACCCGGGACTTCATATCATTTTTCTGACCATGCACAAAAACGAGAAGATGCTGTCAGAAGCCTTTGAAAGCGGAGGCCGCGGATATGTGCTGAAGGAAAATGCCTTTGAAGAACTGGCAGCTGCCATAAGAGACGTGACCGGCGGAAAAATATACGTATCTCCCGAGCTAGCGCCGCTGATGCTCTCAGGCTTTCTCGAAAATCAAAGAGCCAACGAGGACTTGTCGGACCGTGAGCTGGAAGTGCTCAAACTGCTTGCCGAGGGCCACAGCAACAAAGAGATAGCGGATACTTTGCACATCTCTATAAAAACCGTGGAGACCCACCGGGCCAACATAATGAGGAAGCACGATTTCAAGAATATCACCGAGCTGGTGCTGTACGCAGTGCGGAACCACATAATAGAAGTATAATTTAAGGATTTTGCCCGATAAAAATAGGGGTTTTGATGTATTTCAAAATTTCCCTATTTTTTTATACTTAAATCAGAGTTTTAAAAAGAGAGGAAGTGGCTGAAATGATCAATACAGGTGATACCGCCTTTATGATAATCTGCGCAGCGCTGGTTTGTCTGATGACACCGGGTCTGGCATTTTTCTATGGCGGATTGGTCAACAGTAAAAACGTTTTAACTATAATGATGCAGAGTTTTATCTCTATGGGCATCGTAACAATAATATGGTTTGCCGTAGGATTTTCCATGGCATTCGGTACTGATATGCATGGGATAATAGGAGGCTTCCAGTACATTTTCCTGCATGGCGTAGGAATGACTCCCGATCCACAGTATGGCGCTACTATACCATTCATAACATACTTCAGCTATCAGGAAATGTTCGCTATTATTACTCCTGCTTTGATTACAGGCGCTTTTGCTGACAGAGTTAACTTTAAGAGTTATCTTGTATTTCTGGTGTTCTGGAGTTTCCTGATATACGTACCACTGGCGCACTGGGTATGGGGCGGCGGTTTCCTGCAGCAACTGGGAGTAGTGGACTTCGCAGGCGGCATAGTTGTTCATGCAAGCGCAGGCATGGCGGCACTCGCTTCTGTATTCTTTGTTGGCAGTAGGAAGGTCAAGGACAAAGTCCAGCTTGCACCTCATAACATGACCCATGTAGCATTAGGAACTGCACTGTTATGGTTCGGCTGGTTCGGATTCAATGCAGGCGGTGCTCTCGGTGCAAACGGATTGGCAGCAATAGCTTTTGCAAATACAGATATAGCAGCATCCTGCGCCATGGTAACATGGCTGGTAATCGACTGGATCAGAAATGGCAAGCCAAGCTTTGTCGGTGTCCTTACCGGCTCAGTTGCAGGCTTGGCCACTATAACACCCGCTGCAGGTTATGTACAACCCTGGGCAGCAGTAATCATTGGTTTATGCGCCGGTTCAATCTGCTATGCAGCAATACAGCTGAAAGACAAACTGCACTGGGATGACGCCCTTGATGTTTGGGGCTGCCATGGTGTAGGCGGTATGATGGGTACCATACTCCTCGGTATCTTTGCCGTAAAATCTGTCAACGGTGTCAGTGGTCTGGTGCAGGGCGATGTCCATCAGTTCCTGCTTCAGCTTGGAGCAACAGTATTCGCCGGCGCTTATTCCTTCGGTGTCACATGGCTTATATTAAAGGTCGTAAATCACTTCTTGCCTGTCCGCGTGTCGGAAGACATGGAGCTCTCCGGTCTTGATGAAGCTACATACAAGGAAGAAGCATACCGATTATAATAGTCAACCCTTCCTTAATTGGATACATTTTAATATGGAAAGCGGGCAGTTCAGTCGCATGTCTGCCCGTTTTCAGTTTTTTGAAGCCTTTTGCAATAAGTTTATCTAATGGCTATTATTATTATTTACCGTTTTACTTATTGCAATGTCAGAGTTATATTATAGTTAAGAGAAGAAGAGAAGAGAAAAACTTAACCGGTAGAACCGGAGAGTATAAACGGATTTTTCGAGGAGGAATACGAAATGAAGACTAATTATTCAATGAACGGTGAGATTTCACTGACAATATCAAAAGCTGTAAACTGGATGATCAATTGTGTCATCCTGAGCGCGATGGCATCTGCCACTTGCTTTGTCGGAACTTTTATTACCAGAGCACTAGACTTAGAATCAGCAATGCTGTTTACCTGCGGAGTAATATTCATGGGAATCGCAGTTTGGCTGTATAACCTGGCTATCGACAGGGCCGACAGTGAAGATGCAAAATCATACCTTGCTAATCAAACTGCACCTGCAGTAACGGTACTCGCAGGTAGCGCTCTTGTTATCATAGGCGCGATGATTGCTGCTATACTGATCTAATAAAATAGCTTTACTTTCATAATTACATAACTAAGCAAAAGGCTTCACAAATCGTGAAGTCTTTTTGTTTTAGCATGGCTGCCATGATTGACCAGTCTTGCATGATGGGGTACAATAATCATAATAGTGAGGTGATCCTAATGGAACAAGGATATTTTCAAATATATACAGGTAATGGCAAAGGGAAAACTACAGCCGCCCTTGGTCTCGCCATGAGGGCAGCCGGTGCAGGGCTTTCAGTCTACATCGGCCAGTTCATCAAAAGCATGGAGTACCACGAAATCGGTATTTTGAGGGAACGCTTTCCCGAAGTCACCGTTGAACTTTACGGAATCGAAGGATGCATAGTCAACCGCGAGCCTGACGCAAACGACATCAAAGCAGCCCGCGAAGGCCTTGAGAGGGCCAGGGACGTTTTGACCAGCGGAAAATATGATGTGGTGATCTTTGATGAAATAACCATCGCCATTCACTTTGGAATCCTCAGCGAAGCGCAGGCACTGGAACTGGTCGCCGCAAAGCCGGCTGGCACAGAGCTCATCTTTACCGGACGCTACGCACCGCAGAAACTGATAGATGCGGCAGATCTGGTTACAGGAATGATTGAGGTGAAGCATTATTACTCTGCAGGCGTTGAGGCCCGTGACGGAATAGAACGATAAGGAGGACTTCATGCTAATAGGCACGCACTTAACAGATTGGACAGCCAGTGAACCTGTGGAAAGGCACGCAACTGTTGTTAAGAAAGTCATTCGCAACAGTGGATGGAGTGAAAACAGCTATCCTGAGCTTATGCTGAAATTTGAGGATGGCTCTGAAAAGAAAATCGACATGCAGCACTGGAAATACTATTATGATTTGTTTCCCGGCGACGTTATAGTCGGGATTTTTAAGAGCTATATGATGACGGAATACATGTTGATTCAACGGGGGGAGGAAGGTAAAGCTGCTGATAAGGTCCATGTGGAAACGGCGACCTTTATCAAAGACCGTCGCTGGACCAAACCGAGATTTCAAAACCATCATACCGGCACTTTCAGATTGACGGACGGCCGTGAACTGGAATTATATGTAGATTTTGACTGGGAACCGCCAGTTTCTGGCACTGCAGGAGAACTGACGTGGCACGGTGAATACCTCAATGAATTTAAATAGCACAATAAAAGTGGCTGTTGCATGGCAGCAGTCACTTTTTGATGCTTTGATTCGTAACGCAATCAGACTATGCTCATACCACCATCTACTACGATTGCCTGCCCCTGTACATAACTTGCGGCATCAGATGCAAGGTATATCAGCGTTCCATTGAGTTCGCCTTTAACTGCAGGGCGTCCCGTTGGATTCAAGGTGTTATAGCCATTTAGGAACTCTTTTGATTTAAAAAGTGTTTCAGCCGTCATTTCAGATTCGAACAGCCCCGGGCACACGGCATTTACAGTGATCCCATAACGTGCATACGAACATGCCATACCTTTTGTGAGACCAAGTATCGCGGCCTTCGATGCATTGTAGGCGTGTCTTATAAAGGTATCACTCTTGTCTGCTATTATGGCATTTACTGAAGATATGTTTATGATACGGCCATATTCTTGATGCTTCATAATAGGCACTATGTACTTGGACATCAAATACATCCCTCGTACATTTATATCGAATGAACGGTCCCATTCATCATTCGTCATAGTATCAACGCCACCCCTTATAGCTATACCCGCATTATTAATCAAAATATCAATCCGTCCAAATTGCTGCTCGATTTCAGTTACCGCCTGCTTTACACATTCCTCATCGGTTACATCGCAGGCCTTCACTACCGCAAATCCACCCGCAGCAGCGACTATATCTCTGACTGTATTAAGTTTGTCCTTACGTCTTGCCACAATTATAACATTGGCACCTGCTTTAGCTAAAGCAATCGCAGCATCTGATCCCAATCCTGAGCTGGCACCTGTAATCACAGCGATTTTTCCTGTTAAATCAAACATATTATTCATCAAACACATCTCCTCTCATCAATTACAGTGAGTGTCGATAGTTTCTCTTTTATATTGTTAATAATATCACAATATACTCAATTTGTCAACATATATTGTTAATTAATTATCATTTTTGCATAAAATAACTGCAGTCAGCAAAAGCCGACTGCAATCTTAAGTTACTATATCCGCAAAGCTATCTCTGCTGCTATCATCAGATATTCTTCCATTGTGCTGTGAGGTACCTGCCCGATATTTCTTGGATCCCAGACGTCACCGCTTAAACTGTCCTCCGCATAGACAAATTGGTACAGGTTCACTCCCCTGAAGCGGCAGGCCGCCTCCAGTGCTGCGCACTCCATGTCGGCGGCCAGACATCCGTCCGCCTTCCTCGCGTCGACATTGTTCCTCGTCTCGCGATACAGGCCGTCCGTAGTCCAGACCCGTCCCGCAACGTGCGGGACCTTGATTTCATCCAAAATCAAACCCAGCTTACCGGCATTCGTCAGTTTTACATAATCGCCAGCCGGCATGTAATGATAGCTGGTGCCCTCGTCCCTGTATGCCTCCGTCGGGATTATTATCTTCCCTTCTGTCAGCTCATCGTTCAGCACTCCGCAGGAACCGAAGAATATAAAATTCTTTCCGCCCTTTGCGATGACCTCTTCAAGAAGCGCAACTGCAAGAGGCGCTCCCATTCCAGATCTGTAAAAGCCAAATTCATGGTCCTTATAGTTGAATTTGTAGACCGGCAAAGCTCCGCCGTCTACCATAAATCCGATCTCTTCATTTTCATAATTCGAAAGGACTACGTCCCTCGTCTTGTCAGAAAACGTCACGATCACAGTCTCCGGGAAGCCCAGATTACCGCGGCCGCCGACATTTTCCGGCAAGTCGGCGGCCTTTAGCAACTCTTCCGATTTGTCATCAAATGTATCGAATAAACTCATTTTGTTCTCCCTTAGCTCAGGAATCCATGTGATATCATATATACGGATATGATCATGCTAACTGTGCAGATTGCCAACTCCACGAAGCCCAATATCCTGTATCCCCTTGCCGCGTCTATTTCATCTTCATTAATAGCTTTGTGGGCAAATGCTATCCCTGTGATAACTACGATAAAGCAGGCCCACGATCCGAGCAGAAATAAGCCATAGCCCAAAATGTAAATAATTCCATGTCCTATGCCTGTTCCGATATACAGCAATGCTGCTACCAGTATAATGAACGCCAGCGGGAAGATGGTGAATGCTCTTGTCATTCTCAAATTTCTATATTTATCCATATTACTTAATTACGACTTTAACGAACTTTTTCTTTCCCTTTTGGATCAACAGTTCGCCGTCTTTAAACATATTAGCGGTAACGTTAGTCTTAGGGTTGGTGACCTTCTCGCCGTTGACGGAAAGACCTCCCTGTTCAATTGTTCTGAATCCCTCGCCATTGCTTGGTACCAGACCCAGTTCCTTGATTAGAGACACAAGCCCCTTTCCATCGCCTTCAAAATCAGCCGCAGCCATTTCAGTCGTAGGAATATTTTCGCTGGCGCCTCCGCCACCGAAGGCTGCACGAGCTCCATCCAGAGCTTTCTGTGCTTCTTCCTCACCGTGAACCAGCTTGGTGACTTCAAATGCCAGAACTTCCTTAGCATGATTTATTTCTGCGCCCTCAAGTGACGCAAGTCTTTTTACTTCATCCATAGGCAGGAATGTCAGCATGCGCAGGCATTTTTCAACGTCAGCATCCTCAACATTTCTCCAATACTGGAAGAACTCGTATGGCGATGTCTTTTCAGGCGAAAGCCACAGTGCTCCGTTGGCCGTTTTGCCCATCTTCTTGCCCTCGCTGTTAGTCAGCAGCGAGAACGTCATGCCATATACATCTTTGTTGCACATCTTACGCGTAAGATCAACTCCTCCGATGATATTGGACCACTGGTCATTGCCGCCGAATTCCATCCTTACGCCAAAGTCTCTTGCCATGACCATGAAGTCGTAGGACTGCATGAGCATGTAGTTGAACTCGAAGAATGAAAGCCCCTTCTCCATTCTCTGCTTGAAGCACTCTGCTCTGAGCATGGTATTTACATTGAAATATGTTCCGACCTCGCGGACAAATTCCACATAGTTCAGTGGACGCAGCCAGTGTGCATTGTTAACGCTTATGGCCTTGCCAGGCAACGGCTCGCGATTTTCGTGACCTGGCTCAAATACGCCGTTGTTGCCTTCATATTTCCAATCATCATCAAATTCCAGGAACTGATTGAACAGATCCTTGAACTTTCTGCAGTTTTCATCTATGGTTTCGATTCCCATCATCATACGCATATCTGAACGTCCGGAAGGATCGCCTACCATTCCGGTTCCGCCACCAAGGAGAACGACCGGCGTATGACCATATTTCTGCATGTACATCATGATGATCACCTGCATGAAATGCCCTACGTGAAGGCAGTCTGCCGTCGGATCGAATCCGATATAGAACTTGATCTTCTCGTTCTGCAGCATTTTTCTAACTGCATCTTCGTCTGTGACCTGTTCTATGAAACCACGTTCCTTCAGCACGTCATATACGTTATCAAATTTACTTACGTTATCTGGAATTAAGTTTTTCATTTTAAATAGTTATACCTTTCTTTAGTTTTCTGATACGGGCGGTAAAACTCTGCAAATCAAAGATTTGTGAGTTTCTCGCATGAGGCCTTCCACGATGTGCTTAGGCAAATCGGGACAGGACTTCAACCACCGAAGCGTGCGCCGTTGACAGCGCTTGTGGACGAAAGAGACAAGCCGCTTATTTCGTTCCGTATAGTCTGTCCCCTGCATCTCCAAGTCCCGGCAGTATATAAGCATTTTCATTTAATTTCTCATCCTTTGCAGCAATATAGATATCTACGTCTGGATGTTCCTTCTGCAAAACTTCTATGCCCTCTGGCGCTGCTATCAGGCACATGAAAGTGATGTTCTTGCCGCCGCGCTGCTTGATGAAGTTGATTGCAGCGGATGCACTTCCACCAGTAGCAAGCATAGGATCTACGACAAAAATCTGTCTCTTTTCAATATCTGTAGGCAGCTTGCAATAATATTCGACTGGCTCGTGTGTCTCTGGATCTCTGTAAAGGCCTACATGCCCAACCTTTGCGTTTGGAACAAGTGCCAGCATGCCGTCAACAAATCCCAGACCTGCACGAAGGATAGGGACTATAGCTACGTCCTCACCTTTAAGCATGTTCACCTTGGTCTTGCACATAGGTGTTTCTATCTCTACTTCTTCCAGCGGAAGGTCTCTCGTTGCTTCGAATCCCATTAGCATGGCAACTTCCTTTGCCAGCTCTCGGAAATCCTTAACAGTAGTGTCCTTCTGTCTCATCAGAGCGACCTTATGCTGAATAAGCGGATGGTCGAATACGTAAACTTTTCCCATTTGTAACCTGCCTTTCCTACATTTCATCGAGCATGTCGGTTCTTCTCTTGTGGCGTCCGCCCTCGAACTCTGAATCGAGCCATGCATCAGTAATTTTTATACCAAGCTCATCGTCGATGATCCTGCCTCCCATAGCCAGCACGTTTGCATTGTTGTGCTGCTTTGCCAGGGTAGCCATTTCAACTGAAGTGCAAAGTGCACATCTCACACCGTGAACTTTGTTTGCCGCTATAGATACGCCTATTCCAGTGCCACAAAAGACCATTCCCAGATCTGCTTTGCCGCCGGCAACAGCTTCAGCGCATGCTTTGCCGTAAATCGGATAATCTACAGATTCTTCGCTGTCGGTTCCAAGATCTACCACCTTGTAGCCTCTCTCGATCAAATGCTCTCTGATTACCTTTTTTAGTTTGAAACCACCGTGGTCACTTGAAATTGCAATTATCATCTTCCGTTACTCTCCTTAAACCTTTTTAATATTAAATCCTGCTGATTTCAGCATTCTATTCATTACCGAAAATCCTACTCCCTCTTCTGGAAGCGCGGCAGCCAGTATCACATCAGCGCCGTCTTTGTCAGCCTGTCTCAGCTTGGCGAATATCTCTCTGGCGGCGATTTCTTCTTCATTTTCATTGAATACGATCACTGCCACGTTCTGCCCCAGGGATTCTCTCTCCAGCCGTTCCCTGTCTATAGCCTCGGCTACATTTACAGGTTCGCCCTCAAAGATTATCATGTCGGCCTTTGGCGCGTAGTGCTTGTATTTCATTCCCGGTGCCTTTGGTTTAAAATCCTTATCAGCAAAATCTTCCGGGCGTTTGTTCAAAGTTGGATCCAGGAGTATCCCCTTTCCCAGTGCTTTCTCAAAGTCTTTCTGAGTGATTATTCCAGGGCGCAATATCATAGGTATGTCTCCGGTCATATCGATAACGCTGGATTCTATTCCCACTCTGCAAGGAGCACTTTCTATTACAGCATCAATTTTCCCATCCAGATCATCCAGCACGTGCTGTGCTGTCGTCGGGCTTGGCTTGCCTGAGGTATTTGCACTGGGTGCCGCAATGGAACATCCTGATCTTCTGATCAGTTCCCTGGCCACTTCGTTATCCGGCATTCTGATTCCGACAGTGTCAAGTCCACCTGTAGTTACGTTTGGTATAACGTCTCTCCTGGGTACTATCATAGTCATCGGTCCTGGCCAAAATGCATCCATCAGTGTCTGCATGTCAGGAGTGATCCTGTAAGTCAGTTTTAATATATCGTCATTAGACGATATATGTACGATCGTTGGATTATCAGATGGTCTGCCCTTTGCCTCATATATCTTTTCTACTGCGTATGCATTGCACGCATCGGCGCCCAGGCCATATACAGTCTCCGTTGGAAAGGCTACCAGACCGCCGTGAAAGATAATATCAGCAGCGATGTCTAAATCTTCAGTTGTATCTTTTAATAATCTAGTTTCCATTAAAAATCATTCATCTTCTTTGCCTGATCGTCAGTGGTCAGTGCATCGATTATCTCATCGAGGTCGCCGTCCATAATGGCGTCCAGTTTATATAGTGTAAGCCCGATCCTGTGGTCGGATACTCTTCCCTGTGGAAAATTGTAAGTTCTGATACGCTCACTTCTGTCTCCTGAGCCTATCTGGTCCTTACGTTCTGCAGCGATCTTTGCATTCTGTTCCTGCTGCATTTTGTCGTAAAGGCGGGATTTCAGAACCTTCATCGCCTTATCACGATTCTTGATCTGTGATTTCTCATCCTGGCACGTTACGACTAATCCTGTCGGCAGATGGGTAAGTCTTACGGCAGAATCCGTAGTGTTTACGCACTGACCGCCGTTTCCGGAAGCTCTGTAAACATCGACCTTTACATCGTTAGGATCAAGATCCACCTCAACGTCATCGACCTCCGGCAACACTGCTATCGTAGCCGCGGACGTGTGTATTCTGCCCGATGCTTCTGTCTCAGGCACCCTTTGTACACGGTGAACGCCGCTCTCATACTTCAGCCTTGAAAAAGCGCCCTTGCCCTTTATCAAAACCTCTGCTTCCTTGATTCCTCCGATTCCAGTATCGTTCATGTCCATGATCTCTATTTTCCAGCCATGTCTTTCGGCATAGCGTGTGTACATACGCAGAAGATCTCCGCCGAACAAAGCAGCCTCTTCACCGCCTGTTCCTGCGCGAACTTCCAGTATTACATTTCTCTCATCGTTAGGGTCCTTAGGTATCAGAAGTACTTTAAGCTCTGCTGAGATTCTCTCAAGATTGTCTTCCTGCTCTGCTACCTCAGCCTTTGCCATATCCCTCATGTCTTCGTCGGTCTCATTTTCGACAAGATCCTTGGCAAACTCAAGGTCTTCTTTGGCCTTTTTATATTCTTCATATTTCTTGACGATAGGTTCCATCTCACCCATTTCTTTCATATGCTTCTGCCAGACCGCCTGGTTAGCAATGACGTCAGGATCGGATACCACCTTTGTCAGCTCATGATATTTATCTACGACTGTATCTAATTTTTCAAACATCTACTATTTCTCCCTTTATACTTATCGGTCCTGAGCTTTGCCTTGCAGCCAGCCCTGCCGAATGCTCTCTAACTTATTATTTTAACATAAATTGCAAGCCTTGTCACCACAAAACGATACACTTTGCGGATGCTGTATGACACAGCAGCTAATAATGTTTTTCCCTGTTTAATTTCAAAGTCACAGCAATCACCTTCTGATACTCTTTGAGCTTTTGTGGATTTTCATATGCCGAAACAGGATCATCGATGAGCCCGAGATTCTCTCCTTTATTTTCCAGCATGAAAACAGCCAGTGCCGCCTTATGTCCGGTGCCAAGAACGTTGGTCCCTGAAATGGATCCGTATCCCGCAAGGCTCAAGCCGCTGGTGCTGATACCCTTCAACTCTGTTCCCGAAGCCGATCTGCTTTGGGAAATGCTTCCTCCACGTTTTGACGCCATATAATCAATATAAAAAGTCCCGTCACCGCTTCCGCTCAAGTTCCAGCCAGTGGTATCGATGACATCCCAGCCGCCGTCTTTGTTCAGTTGCTCCACGTCAATCGTCAGCGATGCCGCTTTGCCGGCATGACATTTGTAATAGCATTTGCGTGCCCAGGCATCTGTATCACTACCATACTCACTGTCAGTATATTCCCCAATGGTCACATATCCATCTCCTGATGTTACAGATCCGCCATCGCAGGTGCTGCATATATTCTGATCCTTCTCAAGGGCAAACATGAGAAAAAGAAGCAGCAAAGCTGCTGCTGCCAGAATGACTATGATCCATATCAGTTTATTTCTCGATTTCTCCATAACGTGTACCTCATTTATATAGTATACCCGATCAGATATTTTGTTATCATTTTGCAACAAAAAAGCCGGAAATTAATATTTCCGGCTTTTGAATTCTTCTGAATATTAGTCCAAATGGTACTTGTTCTTGAACTTTTCAACACGTCCACCACGGTTGATGAACTTCTGCTGTCCTGTAAAGAACGGATGACATGCTGAGCAAATGTCTAATCTCATTTCTGGCTGAGTTGACTTTGTCATAAAAGTATTACCACATGCGCAAGTTACTTTACATTCCATATATTCAGGATGGATTCCTTCCTTCATGCTTTTACCTCTTTCCTGCTCAGGTTATCACCTTTGCAAATAATGTCTGCACTTATGCAGCCTAACTATATTATCACACTACTTATTGAAATTCAAGCATTTTTTAAAAATAATTCAATATCGGTTCACCTGATAATTATTTCACTAATTCATGCATATACCATTGCAAAGATATTGCTGTTGGTATTATAATATTTCTGTTAGTAATTTGATACAGAAAGGTATGATTTATTATGATTGATGATAAGCGTTTATTGCATTGCGGGCATGTGGCAGAGAAAATGTTTCAATCTGCTGCCGGCAATATGAAAAGAGACATGTACACCTTGGGACTGCTCCATGACATAGGCTATCTCTATATAGGCGGCGGACATGCTGCAGCCGGTGGAGTTTTAATGAGAAATGTAGGTTATGAATATTGGAAGGAGGTCTATTATCACGGAACGCCGACCGATGAATATTCTTCTGATGCACTGGATCTTCTAAACGACTGCAATCTCAGGACTGGCCCTGAAGGAGAAGATATGACTTATCAGGAAAAACTGGCATTTTTAAGTGAGAAATACGGCGAAGATTCTGAGGAGCACAAGAAAGCCAAGATCCTCATACAGCAGTTGAAAGAAAAGGGTTATCCTCATGCTGCTCTTCCTGACAATCGTAATACCATGTTCCTTGGCAAGAAATCAGACCTTCATATACATACAACAGTTTCAGACGGGATTCTCAAACCTGCCGATGCGGTAAAGAGATTTGCAGAGGAAGGGCATGATGTAATTTCCATTACAGATTACAACTCTGTAGAGGGAATCAAGGAGGCTATGGATGCTGGTAGGAAATACGGTGTCAAGGTGGTTCCTGGTATTGAACTCTCAACAGAGCTTGAATTCGAAGGTGAAAAACGTGAAATACATATCCTCGGGTATAACATCGATACACATAACCGTACCTTGGGAATCACCATTGCCAATATCAAGGCTGACTACAGAAACCATGTAAGCAGTCTTTACGGTAAGCTGAAGGATATGGGATATGAAATCGACTGGAAAGATTTGCTGGCTGGCAAGCCTGAGACTTCCGAGGTCGATACCGATGACTTTGAGAGAGCACTTGACAAGAAGGGACATCCTATCGAAGATGCGCTGGAAGCTGCGAAACAGCATATAAAGAAAAACCATATAACTACCGAAGATGGCATCAGAGCTATCAGAAACGCTGGCGGAGTACCTATCCTGGCTCATCCTATGGACATATGTCTGAAGGAAAAGAGAAGCACTCCTGAATTCTATGACAGGATCGACGAGATCGTTAAACATCTTATGGATAACGGTCTTCGCGGTATAGAATGCTTCCATCCATCAGCAACATCTGACGACTCTATAGTTCTTCTTTCCATCGCCATCAAGAATGGCCTGTACGTAACGCAGGGTTCTGACTTCGACGGAATCAGCGACGGCTGGGAATGGAACAACGACTGATCGTAAACAAAATCAAGGAGCTATTGCTTAGCAATAGCTCCATTTTTTATTTCTTTTTCTTTCCGGCCAGTGTAGCAAAGACTACTCTGTCTCTGTGTGCCAAGTCCTGCAGACCTTTGACGTTCTCAAAGGCTTCGTTGGCTTCCAGCATGCCCTTTACGTCTGCCATCTGATCAGCACCTATCTCAAACATCACTACACCTTCCTTTTTCAGGAAAGTAGGTATCTCAGGTATGACCGCTCTGTAAAAGTCCAGACCATCAGCGCCGCCGTCAAGTGCGACCATCGGCTCGTGTTCTTTGATCTCACGCTGCAAAGTCGGTATTACCGCAGTTCTGATGTACGGCGGATTAGATATTATCATATCGAATCTGCGCGTCTTGAAACGCCCTTTGAACGGCAGCAGCATATTGCCTGCTGTAAAGTTCATGTCTCTTCCGACGCCTAACCTTTCGGCATTTTGCCTTGCCACCTTGAGGGCATCCTCGCTCAAATCAGAGCAGGTCACTTTGACGTTTTTGCAGAGCTTGGCAATAGATATTCCTATACATCCGCTGCCGCTGCCCATATCCAGAACTTCATATTCCTTCTTTTTCCTGATAGTCAGTTCTTCGCCTGCCAGCTTGTTTTCATTGATAACATTTATGGCCTCTTCAACCAGAGTCTCTGTATCCTGCCTTGGGATCAAAACACTTTCATTTACCTTGAAGTTGAGTCCCATGAATTCCTGGAATCCGACTATATACTGAAGCGGTACTCCTGCACTTCTGACATCCAGCAGTTTGAAGTACTCGTCGCACTGCGCATCTGGAAGCACTCTCTGATATTCAAGTATCAGTTTGGCATTGGAAACATGCATCAGGAAGCAGTACAATATCTTACTGTCTATAGCCGCGTCAGCAACGCCGCATTCCATCAGCTGTTTCTCTCCAATATTTAAAATTTCCTTAACCCGCATGCTCATTTACTGTTCCTCCAAGTCTTCAATATCGTTTTCATTTTCTGTTTCTTCTTCGCCTTCATCATCTTCAAGTTCATCGGACTCATCGTCCTCTTCTTCATCTCTATCCCTGTCTATTGTAAGCGGCTCGATGATCTTGCCATCCAAGTCACATATTCCTTCTACGCATTCCTCATCAGCAGGTACCAGAACCGCTTTCATAGCGCAAATGGCAACCTCCAGCTGAGAGTCATCAGGTTCTCTCGTCGTCAGCTTCTGCAGATATAAGCCAGGTACGCTCAAAGCTTCCACAAGCCAGTTATCTGATCTGCCGGCCCATTTCAAGAGCTCATAGGAAAGCCCTGCGATGACAGGCAGTAAAAGCAGCCTGGATATTATCCTCCACATCAGTGATGGCCAGCCCAGCAACGAAAACAGTATCAAACTGATCACAAGTACAAACATAAGAAAGCTGGTTCCGCAGCGTGGGTGCAGCGTATAAAACTGCTGCGCATTGGCTGGTGTCAGCTCCAGATTATTCTCAAAGCAATGTATGGTTTTGTGCTCTGCACCGTGATACTCGAACACCCTTTTGATGTCCTTCATCTGTGCGATGATCACTATATAAAGGATAAACATGGCTATCCTCAGCACACCTTCGATAAGGTTGAGCAGTATATCATTGCCGACCATCTTATCCAGCCAGTTGACTGCCACCGTTGGCAGAAGAACGAATATGGCTATTGAAAATACCAGTGCCAGCACCACAGAAAACGCCAGCATGAAGTTCCATACCGCCTGTTCCCCAAAATGTCTGACCAGCCAGCTTTCAAATTTGCCCGGTTCTTCATCCTCTTCATCGTCCTCCATGAAGTATTCCAGTACATCCGCCGAATAAGTCAGCGTCTTGGTGCCTTCGACCAGGGACATGATGAAGGATACCACTCCGCGTATCAAAGGAATCTTCATCCATTTGCTCGACTGAGTATTTCTCTCCGTCTTTAAATGTATTCTATTGTCCGGAAGACGGACGGCTATGGCCGTTCTCTCCATCCCCCGCATCATTATTCCTTCCATTACTGCCTGTCCGCCTATTGGCGTTGGGCAGGCGCCCTTCAGGAATATTTTGCTCATATCCATTAATCGTAAAACACCCTTTTAATTACTTCTATAAAATCTTTATTTGTTTTGGTATGTGCAAGATTGTCTATGATAGCTTCTGCCACATCCTGCGTCGACTGATTAGCCAGCGCACGTCTCATGGTCCAGATAGCTTCCAGCTCATCCTGTGACATCAGCAGTTCCTCACGTCTGGTTCCCGATTTATTCAGGTCCACAGCAGGGAAAATGCGTTTCTCCTGCAGTTTCCTGTCGAGATGCAGCTCCATATTACCTGTACCCTTAAATTCCTCAAAGATAACATCATCCATCCTGCTGCCGGTGTCTATCAAAGCGGTGGCAAGTATGGTTATGCTGCCGCCTTCTTCCAGATTTCTCGCTGCACCAAAGAACTTCTTCGGCTTGTACAGTGCTCCCGGATCTAATCCTCCGGACAGAGTTCTGCCTGATGACGGTATCACCAGATTGTAAGCTCTCGAAAGCCTGGTAATGCTGTCAAGCAATATTACCACATCTTTGCCGTGTTCTGCAAGTCTCTTGGCACGTTCAAGAACCATCTCCGCAACTTTGACATGATGCTGCGGCTGTTCATCAAAGGTAGAATAGATGACGTCGCCGCCTGCAAGGGACCTCTTCATATCAGTGACCTCTTCAGGTCTCTCATCTACCAGAAGCACTATCATTTCTACCTCTGGATGTTTCTTTTCTATACTGTTTGCGATCTTCTTCAGCAAAGTAGTCTTTCCTGCCTTCGGCGGAGCGACTATGATGCCTCTCTGACCTTTTCCTATAGGCGCGATCAGGTCAATCAGTCTCATAGAAAGATCCACAGGACTGTCTTCCAGCGTCAGCCTTTCTCTTGGGAATATCGGTGTCAGGTCTTCAAAGTCAGGTCTTCTGATCGCAACTCCCGGCTCATCCCCATTAACAGTCTCCACGAACAGAAGCGCACCGAAACGCTCGCCATCATTAGGCAATCTGGAAATGCCCTTTATCTCGTCGCCTGTCTTCAGATTAAATCTTCTGATCTGAGTAGGTGAAACGTAAATATCCTTGTCACTTGTAAGGAAATTATCAAATCTCAAGAAACCAAAGCCGCCGTCTGCAAGCTCCAGTATTCCTGTGACTTCTGGGCGCGGACGCTCGTTCTTCTTCGGCTCTGCTGCAGTTTCTGCTGCCTCATTATCGGCTTTTTCCGTTGATTCAACAGGCTCTTCATCCTTTTTCTTTTCCGTCTTGGCTTCTTCTTCCTTTTCCTTGGCGGCAATAGCCTCTGCTATCTTATCCTTTTTAGGCGGTCTGCCACGACGCTTAGGAGCAGCCTTCTCCGGCTCCTCTTCTTTTGCCTTGGTCTTTCTAACCGTGGTCTTTTTTACTGTCTTCTTGGTTTCTTCTGTTTCTTCTTTTTTTGCTCTAGGCATAATGCACCTTGACGCAGAGTCGCTGCGCCTCTCCTTTTCATAAAAATAGATACTAAAACATTAGTCGTAAACGCACACTAAAAGTTTGCGTCTGCTGGTGTTGTATTTAAATAGAAATTCGTCATCGTTACTTGGGAATACTAGAATTAGAAATGATGAATATTACTGGAATATATTGTAGAACATTTTCAGCAGTATAGCAAGAAATTTATTGAAACCTTAAAAGATCCGCAGGGCTGGCAGTATTTCCACCAGCGTTGCGGTTCCCTTAAGTATTATTATTTTAGGATTGCCATATTAATTATTCTTCTGCCATCCTCCTGTACTCTTCGTACCTGTTTCTGGCATTCTGCTCGGTCTTCTTGAACAGACCGTCTGCAGTCTTCGGAAATTCCTTTGCAAGTGACACGTATCTGTTCTGTCCCATGATGTAATCCTGGAAAGAAGCTGACGGTTCTTTAGAATCCAGTATAAATGGATTTCTGCCTGCCTTCTTCAGATCCGGGTTATATCTGTAGAGGTTCCAGTATCCACATGCAACAGCATCCTTGATATTTTCCTGGGTTTTACCCATTCCTTTTTTAATGCCATGGTTTATGCAAGGCGCATAAGCGATGACCAGGGATGGACCATTGAAAGCTTCAGCTTCCGTAATAGCCTTCAGGAACTGTGCTTTATCAGCACCCATTCCAACCTGTGCTACATAAACGTATCCATACGACATGGCCATCTTGCCGAGATCCTTTTTCTTGATCTTCTTGCCAGATGCCGCAAACTTTGCGATTGCTGCAGCCGGTGTTGCCTTTGAAGCCTGTCCGCCTGTGTTGGAGTAAACCTCAGTATCAAACACCATAACATTGATGTCCTCGCCTGATGCAAGGATGTGGTCCAGACCGCCGTAACCTATATCATATGCCCAGCCGTCGCCGCCCAGTGCCCAGATAGATTTTTTTACCAGGAAGTCTTTGTAGCGGAGTATCCTCTCAGCGATCTTTAAAATGACTTCGTCGTTGGTATGAATATTCTCCAAAGCATCTATTACAGCTTCACTTGTACGTCTCGATTCTTCGCCATTTTCTTTGAATTCGAGCCACTCATTGAAGACATCCTTGAGATTTTCATCTATGTCCAGTTCCAGAATAGCACGCATGTTGCTCTCGATCTTGTCACGCAGCTGTTTTGTGGCCAGCGCCATTCCATAACCGAACTCTGCGTTGTCCTCGAACAAGGAGTTCGCCCAAGCCGGTCCTCTGCCCTTCTCATCTTTACAGAAAGGCATGGATGGAGCTGAAGCTCCCCAGATAGATGAGCAGCCTGTTGCATTGGCGATCATCATCCTGTCGCCGAACAGCTGGGTGAGTACCTTCAAATAAGGCGTCTCACCGCAACCCGCGCATGCTCCTGAGAATTCGAAGTAAGGCATCAGGTACTGACTGTTCTTGACATTCTTCTTGTCGACTTTGACGTCCTTCTTGCTCAAAGACATCGCATAATCCCAGTTGTCCGCCTCAACGACTACATCGTCGTAAGGTTCCATTACCAAAGCTTTGTCTTTGGCAGGACATATATCAGCGCAATTTCCGCAACCCATACAGTCAAAAGCCGAAAGCTGCATTCTGTAGTGGTACGGCTCAAGTCCGGCACCCTGCGCTCTGATTGTCTCAAAGCCTTCGGGAGCTTTCTGATTTTCATCATCGTTCAGGAGGAACGGTCTGATCGCAGAATGCGGACAGATAAATGAGCACTGGTTGCATTGTATGCACTTGTTGATATCCCATTTAGGCAGATGTACGGCAACGCCTCTCTTCTCGAATCTGCTCGTTCCGAGAGGGAATGTTCCATCTGCAAGGTCCATGAAGCTGCTTACCGGCAGGTCATCGCCTTCCTGGCTGTTAATAGGTGTCAATATCTCCTGAATGAAATCAGGTGATTCGATATCCTTGATTTTGCTGTCCTCAGCATCCAGCCACGATTTAGGGACTTCTACCTCTTCGATAGCATCGATGCCCTGATCCACAGCCTTCCAGTTCATTTCTATGACCTGCTGACCCTTTTTCTTATATGTCTTCTCGATGCCGTCTTTCAGATATTTGATGGCATCATCCACAGGGATGACCTTTGTCAGCTCAAAGAACGCCGCCTGCATGATCATATTGATCCTGCTGCCCAGTCCTATGGCTTCACTTATCTTCCAGGCGTTGATTATGTAGAACCTGATTTCCTTCTTTGCCAGTTCACGCTTGACGCATCCAGGCAGATGTTTTTCCAGGCTTTCCTTATCCCACAAAGTGTTCAACAGGAATGTTCCGCCCTTCTGCAGGTCCTTAAGCATGTCATACTGTCTCAGATATGCCTGGTTGTGGCATGCCACAAAGTCAGCCTGGTTGATTGAATATGCCGACTTGATAGGGTGACTGCCAAACCTCAGATGGGATATGGTGATGCCTCCTGACTTCTTTGAGTCATAGGCAAAATATCCCTGCGCATACATGTCGGTTTTATCGCCTATGATCTTGATAGCAGTCTTGTTGGCACCGACAGTTCCGTCAGAGCCAAGTCCCCAGAACTTACATTTTATAGTGCCTTCCGGTTCTCTGGAGATTCCTACCGTGTATGGAAGCGAATGTCCCGTAACATCATCTTCAATGCCTACCGTAAAGTGATCTTTAGGGTGTTTGTGGTACAAATTATCGAAAATCGCCTGAACCATGCCTGGTGTAACATCCTTGGAACCGATGCCGTATCTTCCACCGTAGATTTCCGGAGCATATTTTTCACCGTAAAGTACGGATTTTACATCCTCATATAAAGGCTCACCGAATGAACCCGGCTCCTTTGTTCTATCTAAGACTGCAACTCTCTCGACTGTCTTGGGAAGGGCTTCCATGAAATATTTCTTGGAAAACGGTCTGTAAAGTCTGACTTTGATAAGACCTACCTTGTGTCCGTCAGCCAAAAGCTTATCCATTGATTCCTCTATGGTTTCACAGACTGAGCCCATGGCGATTATTACGTTTTCCGCATCTGGTGCGCCGACATAATCAAACGGTTTATAGTATCTGCCCGTTACATCGCCTATTTTTGTCATGTAATCAGCAACCGTGTCAGGAAGTTCATCGTAAAATTTATTAGACGCCTCTCTCGACTGGAAAAAGATATCCGGGTTCTGTGCCGTACCACGAATAACCGGGTGATTAGGGTTCAAGGCCCTGGCTCTGAATGCATTGACCGCATCTATATCTACCAGCTTCTTCAGCTCGTCATATTCGATTATCTCTATCTTCTGAATTTCGTGTGATGTTCTGAATCCGTCAAAGAAGTGCAGGAATGGCAGGCTCCCCTTAATAGCGGAGAGATGTGCCACAGCACCCAGGTCCATTACCTCCTGTACTGAACATGATGCCAGCATTGCAAAGCCAGTCTGTCTGGTCGCCATAACATCCGAGTGATCTCCGAAGATACAAAGTGCATGAGTTGAGACACTTCTTGCAGCTACATGGAATACTGCCGGAAGCATTTCGCCTGCGATTTTGTACATGTTTGGTATCATCAGCAGAAGACCTTGTGATGATGTATAGGTCGTCGTCAGCGCTCCGGATGACAAAGACCCGTGAACTGTTCCCGCGGCTCCTGCCTCGGATTGCATTTCGGCTATTTCAACCTTCTGCCCGAAGATGTTTTTTCTTCCATAAGCTGCCCATTCATCCACAGCTTCAGCCATCGGTGAAGATGGTGTTATAGGGTAAATAGCTGCTACGTCAGTAAATGCATAAGAAACCTGGGCGGCTGCCGTATTCCCGTCCAGGGTTTTAGTTCTCCTATTATTAGTCATAAGTTGCTACCTCCAATTCTCAGAACTTGTACTAATATTTAAACAATGAATAAACCTTATAATATATGCATGATAATGTCAATATTGTACGGTGAATAATACAATATACATTTTGTGCAAAACTCATAAATAATTGGCAGATTATTTGTTAAATTTGATAAAATTCCCCCAATTTTAACGTTTTCAGCCTTCAATTATTCACGACCACCTTCTTATACAAATATACTTATGTAATGCATAATATGCATTTTATCGGCTTGCTTTTTATGCGCGCCGGGGCCGAAGGGTGACTGCGGGTCCGGCGCGCATAAAAAAAGAAGCTGCGTAAATGCAGCTTCTCATTAGACAAGTTTATTTGTTGTATTTGAAGAATCCTTCGCCAGTCTTCATTCCAAGCTTGTTGGCAGAAACCAACTGCTTCAGCAGAATGTTTGGACGATACTTCTGATCACCGAACTCAGTATACAGAACGTTCATGATAGCCAGACAAACATCCAGTCCGATCAGATCTCCTAATGCCAGAGGACCCATTGGGTGGTTGCAGCCAAGTTTCATAGCTGTATCAATATCTTCAGCTGATGCAATTCCTTCATTAAGAACGCATGCCGCTTCATTGATCATAGGAATCAGGATTCTGTTTACAACGAATCCAGGAGCTTCCTTAACCTGAACTGGTGTCTTTCCAAGCTCTACAGCAAGATCTGTGATGATCTTGTTAGTCTCTGGTGAAGTTACCAGTCCGTTGATTACTTCTACCAACTGCATTGCCTGAACCGGATTAAAGAAATGCATTCCTATAACTTTATCAGGTTTGCTTGTTGACATTGCTATATCTGTAATTGACAGTGAAGAAGTATTGGATGCTATGATGCAATCAGGGCTTGTAAGAGCATCCAGCTCTTTGAATAAAGCTTCTTTTGCTTCCTTATTTTCAGTTGATGCTTCTATTATAAGGTCTGCATCTTTAACGATACTGATATCAGTTGAGCCGCTGATCAACTTCATAGCTGCTTCTTTGTCAGCCTCAGTGATCTTCTCTTTGGAAACCATCTTAGACAGGTTCTTTTCAACCTTTGCGATTCCCTTGTCGATGGACTCCTGATGTCTAGCTCTCATAACTACTTCATATCCATGCTGTGCAAGAAGTTGTACTATTCCAGCACCCATTGTGCCTGTTCCTAATACTCCAATTTTCTTCATTTCGAAAACCTCCTAAATTTATGTGTTCACAAGTTCGTATACATAAAAGCCAATTTGTTAAAAAATTAACTTTCATTACAAATAAATTATAACACATAAATATTTAAAGTAAACCCTAATTCTCAAAAATAAATGAAGTTATTCCGCATGAGACCTGTAGAAATGCCATCAAACGTGCAAAATCATAGGGTTTCAGCTCTTCTGTATTTATTCTCGAACACCTCTTGTCAGACTTTTCACTGTCAAAAAATTTCTGAATTTGTTCCTTAAGAAGCAGATTTACAGACCCATCCTCATTACATCCCGGAAAACTTGGCAGAACAACATCCGCCGCTTCTGATGTCATTTCGATTACAGTTTCATAATCTGCTTCGCTATTAATTTTCTCTCCACCTGAAATTACGATTTTTCTGGTATCTATACCGATGTTCTCATGCATCAGCCTGAGCCAGTCAGCAAGTCCCGTCAGTTCCTGCTGCCCTGTCAGAATGTTCTCCTTCTTGCCATTCTTTGAGCAGTGGTCCGCAAGATATAAGCTATAGTCCATGGCATCCGCGTCCCACCACGTGTCTGCCAGCATATCGCGGAAACCCTTGACGTAATCCTCTCCATCGATGCCGGCGGTCATTATCGGCAGCAGCATGGCAGCTGTATCGGCCGCACAGGCAGGTTCGATACCGTCTGGCAGGGAAATGATTTCAATTCCGTTGGCGGAAGCCTCTTCTACAAAATACCCGCTGTCCCTGTTAAGCACCATATGTATGCGGCTCAAAGCATTTGCTTCACCGTATTCATCGACCAGCAGTTTTTTGGCGCATACATAAGCTGCCCGCTCTGCCAGCTGATCCTCCCCGGCCGATATGACCATAACGCTTAGCTTTCTGTTTTTTGCTTTATTAATATATTGGACAAAGTCAGCCGCTGACAAACTTTCACCTACAATCAGGAACTCTGTTCTGCTCTGTTCAGCAACCAGGGCTGTCAAAGCACCATTTATCATAGCCGCCGTCATCCCAGATGCGACTACAAACACCAGATCGCTTTGATAGCGGATCTTTTCCGCCATTTTGTGAACTTCTTCGACCAGCTCATCGCCGCCTCCCAGCGCATCCTTTACCCACATGCTGTTCCACATTTCATCCAGCGCTTTGTTGCCGACACCTTTGAGTGCTGCTATGACACTGTCATCTTTAACTTTTGTATTATCTACATTGATTGCCATTTAAAAACCTCCGAGGGATAATATCCAGTAACATCTTACCTTTTCCCCGGAGGTTTTGCAACCATCTCTTATTTATATATATCCTTTATATTGCGCACTATTTCTTCCACCTTTGAGCACTGATGAGCATCCCAGCGTTCCATCATGTAATTGACGTTGCTCATGCTGCTCCGTTTCTCACTGTCCTCGACAGCATCATTCCCATGCTTATCATCTATGCACAAAAGATAATCGGCTGAAACGTCCAGCACATTTACCAGGTCTTTAAAATGCGCTAAAGTCAAACTTTGCTCGCCATATTCAACATGCTTGATAGTATCAGCACTGACGCCCATCTTGTCTGCCAGCTGCTCACGAGTCAGCTTTAGTGCCTCCCACTCCTTGCATATACGGTGCCCCATTTCGATCAGATCCAGTTTTTCTTTCATACTGCAGTACCTCTTCCTTAGTCTTTGCTACAGTTTATTGTTAGTTCAGCTTAATTTAAATGGAGTCTTGCCCCCTCTTGCAGGGGGTAACACGGGAATTTTAGTGAAAAATATATCGATTCATAATAATATTAGTTTGATATTTACGCGTAATTAATTAGGAGGAACATTATGACATTCGATGAGCAAATTCAGATATCATCTAATATCCGAAATCTCAGGCTATCTCATGGCTTAACACAGCAGCAGGTAGCCGATACTCTTTTTGTATGCAGATCTCGATATTCTCTGATAGAAAATGGTAGGATCGAGATCCCTCTCAGCATACTTATCAAACTGTCCAGCATTTATGATGTAACTTTAGACTACATTATTAACAGTACAGTTACGGTCAACTGTGATACAGACCGTTCATTTGAAATGTAGTTATTGGCATACGGTTTTACATATGTTATGCAGCTTGGCCTCTACGGAATCCAAATCGCCTTCTGCACAAAGTATAGCCAGCTTATCTCCGCCGTGGATTACTGTCTGCCCGCTCGGAACGATTTCCGCATTCCCTCGGGTCACAGATACTACCAGGCACCCCTTAGGCAGAAGCATCTTTTCTATTTTTGCTCCATCCATCAGGCTTCCGATAAGTACGTCGCTTTGTATCAGCAGTTTATGCATCTTGGCATTTGGTGTCATTCCATAGTCCGTATCTTTCGCCAGCATGCGATTGAGCAGCTGATCATATATAGGCTGGCAATTCATCAAGTCAGCGACGATATAAGATGTAAGAGCTACTATGCACAGGGGCAGAAAGTTGTTAAAGTCTCCGGTCATCTCAGTGATCAGTATTACTCCTGTAATCGGCGATCTTACTATGGCCGAAAAGAAGCCCGTCATTCCCAGCAGCACGAAATTAGCTATGCAGTAATCTTCTATTCCCACTATCTGTCCACAGGCTTCAGAGAACAATCCTCCGGCAATAGCACCTATAACCAGCAACGGTAGGAAAATTCCACCTGGCGCTCCTGAACTGAAGCTGAAGATAGAGTAAACGAATTTTATAACCAGCAGAACTACAAGCGCTGTGATGATAAATTCTCCTCTTGCTACCTGACCGACCAGGCCATATCCGCTGCCAAGGGTGAGCGGATATAAAGCAGCAAGTGGCAGTACAGCAATAAACGGAAGCGCAACTCTGCCATATTTGGAAGGTATCTTCTCGTATGCATCCTGCATCATATCGGTCACTTTGTTATACAGGACTCCAAAGAATCCCAACATTACACCAAAGACTATTATCAGCCAGTACATCTTAAGCGGCAGCCCGCTGCCCACCTTAAGATCGAATACGGGAGCCAGTCCGAATACGTTATTTGAAATGAAATCAGCAGCAATCGAAGCCGCCATCGTTGAAAGCAGGATATCCGTCGAAAAACTTTTGTGCAGTCCTTCCAGGGTAAATACCACTCCTGCGAGAGGTGCACTGAAGGCACACGAAAGGCCTGCGCCTGCGCCACATGTCATAAGCATTTTTTCTTCTGTACGAAGCTTGTTACCCATGCGTGAAAAACCTTTACCCACCATTGCTCCCAGTTGTATGCTTGGGCCTTCTCTGCCCAGAGAAAGGCCTGCGCCTATGGCCATGATACCACCGGCAAGTTTGGCGATTATCATACGCCACCAGTTCTGCTCCACGCGACCGCGAAGCTCGCCCTTGACCTGAGGTATGCCCGAACCGCTGCACAGTGGTTCCATCTTCATACAAAGGCATGTGCCCAGGAAAAGCAATCCCAGGATCAGCACAGCAATAGCTGCCGTTTCAGGACTTCTAAAAGCATTATGAATAACAGAGTCCCTAAGGGACTCTGCTTTAATCAATGTCATTCTGAATATGGATACTATTATGCCGGCAAGAACGCCTACACAAATGCCTTCCAGAATAAGCTCATATTTGAAACTTGTTATTCTTTCTATAGTCTGTTTAACTTTACTATTCATATCCTTTTAATTGCCATAAAGATTTGTTGTCACGTATTCAGGATCGCACGTTACATCGATTCCCAGTGATCTTAAAGTCTGCTCGTCTCTGTCGCTTAGTATGGCTGTGCAGTGCGCTTTGCAGCCTTTAAGTTCCTTCAGCTTGCTACCTGCAACCGCTGCGGACGGATTCTGAGTACTTGATACCGTTAATGCGATCAGTATCTCTTCACAGTTCAGGCTTGAACGATCTGAATCCAGGACATCCACCTTCAATCTCTGCGTCGATTCCAGGACCTGCTCGGTGACCAGCGGCATATCATCCGCGATTCCAGAAAGATATTTAACGCCGTTAAGTATAGCCGCAGCGGCAGCTACCATTCTGCGTGAGCTCCTGCCTGTGATTATCTTGCCATCAGGCATTTCAAGAGCCATGGCAACAACATTCTCGTATCTCTTATCACATTCTCTCTTCTTCTCAGCATATTCTCTGGCAGGCTTTACTACTGCTCTGTCTTCTACTTCCTTTCCAACCTCTTTCATAAGGAGCTTGGAACGTTCGAGCATGCTTTCGTCGATCATTCCCCTCTTAAAATCGCATTCAGCGATGAGGTATCTTCTTATGATTTCCTGACAAGCCGCCTCCTTACAGACTTCATCGTCAATGATGCCAAAGCCTGCGCGGTTAACGCCCATGTCCGTAGGTGATTTATACTCTGAGTCACTCCCCGTAATCTTTTCAAGGATCCTCTTGATTACCGGAAATACTTCAATGTCTCTATTATAATTAACAGCCATCTTGCCGTAAGCTTCCAGATGGAACGAATCGATCATGTTCACATCCTTAAGATCTGCAGTTGCAGCCTCGTAAGCTATGTTAACAGGATGCTTCAAAGGAAGATTCCAGATTGGAAACGTCTCGAATTTGGCATATCTCGCTTTGATACCTTTGCGAAAATCATGATAAAGCTGTGACAGGCATGTTGCCAGCTTGCCACTGCCACCACCAGGTGCAGTTACTACAACCAGAGGCTTTGTTACGTGGATGTACGGATTGGCGCCATAGCCTTCGTCGCTGACTATGAGATCAACATCCGTAGGATATCCCTTAGTGTACAAATGCTTGTACGTTTTGATTCCACGGCGTTCCAGCTTATTGATAAACATGTTGACCGCAGGCGCATCCTCATAACGCGTTACTACTACGCTGTTGATTTCCAGATCATATCTTCTGAAAATGTCGATAAGGCGCAGAACTTCCAGATCATAGGTGATTCCAAAATCCTGTCTTGTCTTGCTGGATATAATATCTCCTGCGTAAATGCAGATAATTATCTCCGCGTCATCTTTCAAATTCTGTAAAAGCTTGATCTTGGCATTTTCATCAAACCCCGGTAGCACTCTTGCCGCATGTTTGTCGTGCACCAGTTTGCCTCCGAATTCCAGATAAAGCCTTTCGCTGTTTCCTTTGTTGATTCTTTCTCTGATGTACTTAGACTGTTCCTCAATGTACTTGTTTGCATCAAAACCCTTCTTATACATTCACTACTCCTCATTTAAACCCAAGTTTGCAAAGCCCAAATCACCGTGGTGACAACCATAGAAGCTATGACTATTATTACGACTACTCTGGCTATAAATTTATTCTTACCGTTCATAAAGCACCTCTTGATCAGTCACGCTACTGCATGACTTCGATTTTTAATTCATTCCTGCCTTCGGCCATGCCGTCGAGGCTTACGTGGTAATCTATGTCAATGTTTCCTATGCCCTCATCGGACAGATTATTGACTACGCTGTTTGTCAGGACTTCCATATTCAAGTCTCCGTACGGAGTTTCATATTTGCTGAAAAATCTTTCGCCCTTCTTGAACACTATCTCCAGGCCATAACCTACGTCCTTGCCGATTCTCTTCATTTTTATCGTATCGCCGGTCAGTTTCAGGCTGGTCCTGCATCCCGGAAATCCGGAGAATTCGCTTTCTTCATATATGAGCCACGTAGAGCCGTCTTTCTCATAAAGTCTTCCCTCTGTTACGAATTCCATCTGCTCTTCCGATTCTTCACCGGCAAACTGTTTACCGATTATTTTTAACATTATATCTTTCATATCCGTAATTCACTATCCTTTCGACCAGCTCGCCGAAGGATACGCCCCTTTCCTGCCATAGAAGCGGGAACATGCTGTACTTTGTGAACCCCGGGATCGTATTGATCTCACTCACATATACCGTTCCTGTTTCTTTATCGACCAAAAAGTCGACTCTTGCAAATCCGGCACAGTCCAGTGCCAGATATGCATCAATGGCAATTTTTCTTATGCTCTCTTCCATATCCTTCGGAATATCTGCCGGGACTATAATCATTGTTCCCGCATCATCCGAGTATTTAGCATCGTAGTCGTAAAAATCCGCCTTGGCGACTATCTCGCCAACTCTTGCCGCTTCTGGTCTGGCATTGCCAATAACACCTGTTTCGACCTCTCGACAGTTGATGCCTTCCTCAACGATTATCCTTCTATCAAAGCCTGCTGCAAGTTCCAGCGCCCTGACCAGTTCCTCTGTCGTCCTTACCTTGGATATGCCCTTGCTTGATCCCATATTCGCCGGTTTGACGAACATCGGGTACGGCAATGTCTCACATGACTTTGCCACTGCCAAAGCATTCTGGCTCACTTCTTCTGCATAGACCAGCTTGTAGTCGCATGTAGGTATTTTGTTTGCTACAAAAACCTGCTTAGCCGCTACTTTGTCCATGGCTAAGGATGAACCCAGCACTCCACTGCCTGCATAAGGCAGGTTCAACATCTCAAAGAGCCCCTGGATGGTTCCGTCCTCACCATATGCCCCATGAAGAATGGGAAGTGCGAAGTCTATCATCTCCGGTAGCTTACCTATATCTATAGCCTGGGATTCCTTTTCCCAGCTGCCATCGGCAATATTATCTATATTGCCTTCATATAATCTAAATTCGTTTTCTCTCGTTATACCTATACATACCACGTCGTGGATATTTCTATCAATTGCTTTGATTACAGACGTCGCTGAGAGCAATGAAATCTCATGTTCGTTTGACTTCCCCCCGAAAAATACGCCTATTTTGTCCATTTTTATCTCCTTTTCCGCCTTATCATCGCTCTTCTTAACATATTACAAGTTAATATTTTACCATAACTTTAACCATTTGGACACAAAAAAACCATAAATAGCCTTTATAATTTGTCTATAAGGTGGTATAAAGGTTAAATATGGAAGAATATTCAATGGAGGTCAAAGCAAAATGGATAATTGGGACAAAAACAAAAGTAGCAATGGGTATAATGCCGGCTATGACGGCGATTATAGCTCGGGATTTTTTGACAACACTTACAAAAAACCTGAAGAGGCGCCTTCCAGGCCAGATTATGGTGCGGGCGTACAATATGAACATATAGAATCACCGTCCACAGATTTCGTGATCATGGATTATGATGACGGGAACAGCAGTTTCGCAGGCAACGATGGCAGCAGCTTTACCGGCAATGGCGGTTTCAACGGCGGCGGCTTTAATGGTAACGGCGGAAACAACGGCGATAATTATTCCGGAGATAACGGCAGGCGCGGTAAACGCCGCAAAGAGAAAAAACCTGGCGTACCTCTGCAGATAACAAAGAAAGCCTTTATTATCGTACTCATCGTGTGTATGCTGGTAACTTCAGCAGTCACCGTAGGTGGAATGGCTCTATACTCCAACTATATGAGTAGCAGCAGCGGCTCGGCAACTAATTATACGCTGACCAAGTCTACAGAAACGCTGTCGTATAAGAGCATCATTTCCAAAACAGCTAATTCAGTAGTATCTATAACGACAGAGTCTGTTTCAACGGATTCATGGGCACAGAACTACGTTACCGAGGGTGCTGGAAGCGGTGTCATCATCCAGTCAAACGGATACATCATCACTTGCAACCACGTGATCTCTGGCGCAAGCAAAATCACGGTAACTCTTAAGAACAAGAAGACTTATAAAGCCACTTTAGTCGGCACGGATTCCGATGCTGATATAGCAGTATTAAAGATCAAAGCAACTGGACTTACTGCTGCAACATATGGTGACAGTTCAGAGCTTCAAGTCGGCGATCAGGTCGTAGCCATAGGAAATCCGCTTGGTGAACTCGGTGGTACCGCAACGACAGGAATCATCAGTGCCCTTAACAGAAGCCTGACGATCGAAGGTCAGACGATGAACCTGCTTCAGACAGATGCATCCATCAACCCTGGTAACTCAGGCGGAGCACTGTTCAATTCATCAGGAAATCTTATCGGAATAGTAGTTGCCAAGTCAACAGGATCAGACGTCGAAGGTCTGGGATTTGCAATTCCTATCAACAAGGCTGCAAAGGTAGCAAAGAATCTGATCAAGAACGGCAGCAGTTCAAGCTCATCATCATCCACGACAACCTCTAAAGCTGCTATAGGTGTTACGGTCACTGCTCTGACATCAAGTGAAGCTCAGCAATATGGATACGACAGTGCAGGAGTTTACATCTCCAGCGTTACCAGCTCCAATGCACAGTCCGCAGGCTTGAAATCCGGTGATATGATCTACTCCATCGGAGGCACCAAGATCACTTCTACCAGCGATTTAAAATCTGCTCTTTCTAAATATAGTCCCGGCGACAAAGCTAAGCTGGTTGTCGTCAGAGACAGTCAGAAGGTAAGCATCACTGTCACGCTGACAACTGCTTCATCCTCTAATTAGGAACAAATCAAAAGCCGTCAAAGCGAATTGCTTTGACGGCTTATATATTTGCTTTAAAGGTTTGAATGTTCTTTGAATGCGGTTTCGCCCTCGGTGATGACGAATTCCTTCAGCTTCTTAACGTGACTGTCGCAGATAATTCTGGCTTTTTCTGAGTCACCGCTCCTAATGGCATCGATGATGTTCTTATGCTCTACAGGCATATTTTCATATCTTGAAAAATCATCATAATAAAGGTATCTAAATCTAAGTGCCAGTTCCTGCACCGTCTCTGACAGCTGAATCAGCGTCTTGTTTCCGGTCAGGCCCACGATGCGCTTGTGGAACATCTCATCAAAGTGAATGATGTTTTCCATGTCACCTGCTTTGATGGCATCGTTATACTCTCTTGTTATTTCTTCCAGATCTGCAGCCTCTTCCTCAGTGATCTTCTTGGCAGCTATGGATGCAGCCAATCCTTCCAAATCTTCTCTGACTTCCAGAGTATCTACCATGTCTTTTACTGAGATATCTGAGGCATATGCGCCGCGACGAGGCTCGATCACTACGAGTCCCTCTTTCTCAAGCTTTCTTATTGCTTCTCTGACAGGTGTCCTACTGACTCCCATCTCATCTGCAAGCTCAACTTCCATCATTCTGGTTCCCGGAGTGATTCTTCCTGTAAGAATCTGCATCTTCAGCTGCTCGTATACTATCTCACGAAGCGGTCTGTGATTTTGTAAATCAAAATTTAACATTTTACCCTCTTATTCTATTATCAACTATATTATTTTATCGTTTTGGTCCAATATGCTTCGTAACCCTGCGCTCTAATATCTTCGCAGGCCTTCATGGCACTCTTCATATTTCTGTATACTGCAAATATCGTTGGCCCGCTGCCGCTCATCAGTACTTTGTCTGCGTCGGTCTTTTCAACGATCTCTTTGAGAGCCGCAACCTCAGGATAAGCCTTCAGTGTATACGTCTCCAGAACGTTGATAAAGTTGTCATAAATATCTCGGCTGCTCATAGCCATATCGGTAATCAGTTTGTCGTTGTCCGGTCTTTCTGATATCTCACAGCTGTCGATTCCCTTATAAACCTCCGGTGTCGAAACACCCATCGGCGGCTTTGCTATCACTATCGGTCGTGCTATGCCTCTGACCGGTTCCAGTTCTGTACCTCTTCCGGTAGCCCGCGCGCATGTCGATGCCATAGGGTCGCTCTTCAGTTTCTTGGGGAACGTGTAGTTTGCCTTTGCCTGACCTATGATGCTGAACGGTACGTCCGAACCAAGTTTTGCACCCAGTTCCATCAGTTCAGAAATATCCAGATCCAGTTTCCACAAAAGATTGAGTCCATGAAGCACTGCTGCTCCGTTTCCCGAACCTCCTGCCAGTCCTGCTGCCACAGGGACCCTCTTCAGGATATTGATATAGATGTGTCCACTCGGTATCTTGTCGCCGTATTCATCTATCATAAGCGCGGCGGCTTTGTAAGCAAGGTTTCTCTCATCAGTAGGAATGTAATATCTGTTGGTCTTTACCAATATATCAATATTGCCGCAGGTGCCGTCATCCATACTGTCAAACTTGATACTGACATCATCATGAAATGAAAGCTGCTGCATTATCATATCCACATCGTGATAACCGCTGTCCCGCGCCTCACCTACATCTATGGAAAGGTTGATTTTTGCAAATGATAACACTTTTATCTCTTCCAATGTAATCACCCCTTCTGATTATTCGATGTTATTTCTTTTTCTTTGTACTTTTGCCTTTTCCGTAATTGTTTGCTTTACGCTGAGCCTTAGCCTCTGCTTCAGCCTTTGCCTTTGCCTCGGCCTTTGCCTTCTTTCCGGACTTGAATGTGCTTCCTGCAGCGGAAATAGGTTTAGGGCCATGTACTCTGTAGCTGCCGTCATCTGAGAACATGTTGTCGTAGACTTTTTCATGTTCCTTCTTACGTTTCTCACGCTCGCGTCTCTTTGCCTCTTCTTTTTCGTGCTGAGCAATAAGCTCTTCTACCGGTTTGCCTGTTCTCTTGGATTCCTTATATGGATTGAAAGGCTCGTTCTTATTAGCGTCTTTCTTGTCGCCTTCGCTGCCCTGTTTCTTCATCTGCTTAGCTGAGAACCAGAACATACCTCCGAACATCAGCACCATCATTATCATATATATACTGGTATTTCTTGCCTGATTCATAGTCTTGAACTTGATTACTACATCCGAGCCAAGCTTTTCGCCGTTATTATCTTCAAAGTTTGAGGATATCGTACACTTATACCACGTGTTATCCTTAATAGCGTTAGCGCCCTTTGTAGGAACTTTGGTAGTATCCAGAAGTATCAGCGCATACTTGTCATTTTTCGGGCTGTAATAAATTCTTGCAGGATAAGTTTTCCCTGAAGAATTGGTGATTGAAAATGCATCTGCATTCGCTTTCTTTGATGCTGCATTACCTACCGCTTTATTGAAGTATACCTTTACGCACATATTATCTTTGGTCGTATTGGTCTTACCGCTTACAGGGTAAGTAGTGTTTACTTTGAATGTCTCCGCTCCAAAGCAGAACACCGATGTGATCATTACCATCAGCAATGTCAAGCACACAATTGCGCTTATTCTTTTCATGTCTTATTCCTCCGATTCGTTTTTCTTTGAATTTCTAAGCCGTGTAAAAAACTCCTTAATAATTGAGGAGCATTCTCTTTCCATGATTCCTGTCTCAACCTCTATGCGATGGTTGAGTCTTTCGTCCTGAATTATATTGTATAAAGACCCGCAGGCGCCGGCCTTTGGATCCATAGTCCCTATATAAAGCTTTTCTATTCTGGACCATACCAATGCACCCGCACACATGGTACAGGGTTCGCATGTTACGTACATCTCACATCCAGGTAATCTCCAGCCTCCCAGTATCTGTGAGGCCTGCCTTATGGCATTGATTTCAGCATGAGCCGTCGGATCCTTGGATGTCTCCGTGAGATTGTGGCCTCTTGCGATGATCTGGCCCTTCCTGACTATAACAGCACCTATGGGTATTTCCCCAAGCTGCCCCGCTATTTCAGCTTCCTTTAAAGCCTCTTTCATGTATACAACATTATTCATACATCTAAAAAGTATACAACAATTCCCTATAGTATTCAACAGTTTTTTGTACCGATTTTGGTGCAAAATTTTCAAAAAACACGTAGAATTCATATAATTCGCTTTCTGCGTTATTGCTTTTTAATGTGAATTTTAGTAACATATAACTATATGAAAATCTGCATCGCAGAAGAAAGGAGCTGATTGCCAATGGTAATGGATGGCATTACATGTGCCATAGTGCTGATAACTGCAATTCTATACGCGCGCAAAGGCTTTGCCATGACTATCATCAGCATCCTCGAGTGGTTCGTATGCATTGCAGCCGGTCTTATTTTCTGCGGCAACGTAAAGTCCTTTATAATGGATAACACATCCATCGATGAAGGTCTGACAAACCTGTTTGCCAACAAGCTTACCGATTCCATATCGGACACCGCTGCTGTAAAGGCTATGCCAAGAATATTCACAAGCTGGATGCAGGATGCTTCTCAGTATATTGCTACTACTACAGCGACCGGACTTACTTCCATAGTATTATCCATCGCTTCCTTTATAATAATAGTTCTGGTGATCAAACTGGTCTGCTGGCTCATTGTCAGACTGGTTTCAAGAAAGCATAATCATGGAGTCGTCGGTTTTGTCGATGGATTCTTCGGTTTTGTGGCAGGCATCGGATTAGGAGTGCTATATGTCCTGATTGCCTTTGCAATACTGGTACCGATTATGGGACTGCTTCCGGATTCGATTTCCGGATTCATAACCAGTTCCTTTGATGCCTCGTACTTCAGCGGTAAGATGTATGATTCCAACATTCTGCTGCAGCTGATCAAAAATTTGTTTTAACGGTGTATAGAGGTGTTTGACATGAGCGAGATTATTAACATCAGGCCGTCTGTTTTGGCAGACTGCAATCAGTTTTATGAATGGGAACTGACTCCCGAGGTCACAAAATTCTTCAGCATATGTGACGACCAGTCTTATGATCAGGTTGTCAAAGAGTTTATACTCAACGATGCTGACCCTGAAAAGGAACAGTATACTATCCTCGGTGAAGACGGCAGGATGCTGGGCCGTATATATTTGGCGGGCATTAGCAGAAGGCTTGACTCCCTTGAAGTATACCGCATCTACATAGGCAATCCGGAAGAACGCAGCAAAGGCTTCGGTAGACAGGCTCTCAAATGGGTCCTTGACCGGGCCTTCAAAAATGACACCTTCCACAGGGTCTATCTGGACTATTACTCTGGAAATCCCGCACAATATCTATATGAGTCTATGGGCTTTTCCCATGAAGGCCTTGCCCGGGATGCATGCAAAAAAATGGGAAAATATTATGATACTAATATAATGTCCATTCTTAGAGAAGATTATGAAAAACTCTATTGACAAGGCACCGGATTCATGATATAAAATTAAAGATTTAAGTATTTTTAAAACTCTTAAGGAGAACTAAATGACGACATTACTGAAAAACGGAACAGTTTATCTGGACAACGGGCTTGCGGCGGCTGATCTGCTCATTTCCGAAGACAGGCTATTCGTTTTTGCCGGCTCCCATAGAAACAATTTAACTCCAGTTGATAGAGCTATCGATTGCAGTGGCAAGATTATTATTCCCGGATTTACGGACGTGCATGTGCACCTTCGTGAGCCCGGGTTTTCTTATAAGGAGACCATTAAAACCGGAACTGAAGCGGCAGCAAGAGGCGGCTATACCTGCCTTTGTTCTATGCCAAACCTGAAACCTGCGCCTTCAACACTGGATGCGCTCAGGGTACAGCTTGACATCATAGAGCGTGACGCCATAGTCAAGGTCATCCCTTACGGCACGATCACCATGAACCAGGATGGTAGAAGTCAGCTTTCAGACATGGAAGCTCTGGCGCCTTATGTATGCGCTTTCACCGACGACGGCAAAGGTGTGCAGACAGGCTTTCTCATGCGTAACGCAATGGAGAAGGCTAAAGTCCTTAACAAGCTCATCGTCGCTCACTGCGAAGATGAAAGCCTGCTTAACGGCGGTTCCATCCATGATGGCAAATATGCAAAAGCTCATGGTCTCAAGGGCATCTGTTCTGAAAGCGAATGGAGACAAGTCGAGCGAGATGTACAGCTTGCCGCAGAGACCGGCTGTGGATATCATGTCTGCCACGTTTCCACAAAGGAATCCGTGGACATTATCAGGAAAGCCAAAGCTGACGGTGTTAATGTAACATGTGAGACAGCACCGCACTATCTAACTTTGTGCGATGAGGACCTCAACAACGAAGGCCGCTTTAAAATGAATCCTCCGGTGAGAGATGCGCTGGACAGGGATGCGCTCATTGAGGGCATCAAGGATGGTACCGTAGATATCATAGCTACCGACCATGCTCCACACAGCCAGGAAGAAAAATCCCACGGTCTGGAAGGCAGTCCATTCGGCATTGTAGGTTTGGAGACATCATTCCCCGTTCTCTATACCAAGCTGGTGAAAACCGGCATCATCACTTTGAATAAACTCATCAAAGTCATGTCAGTCACACCTCGACGCAGATTCGATCTGCCTGGCGGCATCATAGCCGACGGCGAAGTGGCCGACCTGGCAATAATCGATTTGAATGCAGTGCAGACTATAGATTCTTCTAAGTTTGCCAGCATGGGAAAGGCTACACCGTTTGATGGATGGACAGTCCAGAGCGCGGTGGATATGACCATAGTTAACGGAAAAATAGTTTGGGAAAGGAGTGCCAAATGAAAAGACAATTGCTGGTCGTAAATTCGATTCATAAATTTCATAACGACTCATATTTTATGTATCTGACGGGCGACTGTCACGAAGTCAGTGCTCCCGGACAGTTTATAAACATAAAGCTGGATGGCTGCTATCTGCGCAGACCTATTTCGATCTGCGATTATGATGATGGTCATATCTCCATAGTTTTCAGGGTAGTCGGTACTGGCACGCAAAAGCTGTCAAAGGTCAAACGTGGCGACCTTCTGGACGTACTTATGCCCCTGGGCAATGGTTTCGACATATCTGCAGACTGCAACTATCCTGTACTGGTAGCTGGCGGCATCGGCTTTCCGCCGATTTTCAATCTGGCTAAAAGGATGACCGAAAAGGGTCTGAATCCCAAAGTAATTATCGGCTTCAACAGCGCTGCCGATGTGATCCCTCTGGAAAAGTTCAACGAGATCAGCATATACCCGATAATCACGACCATAGATGGCTCTGTAGGAGAAAAGGGTCTGGTGACAGACGCCCTCGATAAAGAAGACTTCGACTATGTCTTCGCATGTGGCCCTGAGCCTATGCTGAAGGCGGTATGGGATATTTCACCTGACGGCCAATTCAGTTTTGAAGCAAGGATGGCCTGCGGCTTCGGCGCATGCATGGGCTGTAGCTGCAAGACCAAGTATGGATATAAGAGGATCTGCAAAGATGGTCCTGTTTTGTATAGGGAGGAGATAATATGGTAGATATGAAAGTTGACCTTTGCGGTATCACCCTGGACAATCCTGTAATACCTGCCAGCGGCACCTTCGGATTTGGCAAAGAGTTCGCTGACCTTTACGACCTGGACATCCTCGGATCGATATCAGTCAAAGGCACTACCCCTGAACCGCGTTACGGCAATCCACTTCCAAGAATCGCAGAATGCGAGGCTGGGATGTTGAACTCAGTAGGGCTCCAGAATCCCGGCATCGACCTGGTCTGCCACAAAGAACTAAACGAACTTACCGCGTTTTACCACAAACCGGTCATTGCCAACATAAGCGGTTTTTCCATCGATGACTACGTATTGTGTGCAAGGGCAATGGATTCGCAGCCTATTGTCGGCATCATAGAAGTAAACGTAAGCTGTCCTAACGTACACTGCGGCGGCATGTCCTTTGGAGTAGATCCCAAGTCAGCTGCCGAAGTAACGAAAGCGGTAAGAGCAGCCACAAAAAAGCCGATATTCATCAAGCTCAGTCCTAACGTAACGGACATCGTATCCATAGCAAAGGCCTGCGAAGATGCAGGTGCTGACGGCATCAGCCTGATCAATACTCTTCTGGGAATGCGCATTGATATAAATAGGAGAAAACCTGTATTAGCAAATAAAATGGGCGGCTTTTCCGGTCCTGCGATCTTCCCGGTTGCAGTCCGCATGGTCTATCAGGTCGCACAGGAATGCAGCATTCCTGTCATAGGAATGGGCGGAATCAGTACCGCCAGAGACGTTATCGAAATGATGATGGCCGGCGCTACAGCTGTACAGGTCGGCGCTGCTAATCTGGTAAACCCTTACGCATGCAAGGAAATAATAGAATCCCTGCCGATAGTAATGGACGAACTGGGTATAGAAAAACTCACCGACATAATCGGTATCATCAAATAACGAAAGGAACCAAAATGGGTAAAGATGTAATAATAGCATGTGATTTTCCTTCAAAAAAGGAAACACTGGAATTTCTTGACAAATTCACGGGCAGGAAACCCTTTGTCAAAATAGGCATGGAGCTTTTCTATGCTGAAGGTCCGGACATCGTACGTGAGATCAAAGCTCGCGGCCACAAAATATTCCTGGATCTTAAGCTCCACGACATCCCTAACACCGTTGAGAAAGCTATGGCATCTCTGGCAAAGCTGGATGTAGACATGACCAATGTTCATGCATCAGGCACCATCAAAATGATGGAAGCTGCTATACGCGGACTTACGAGAGAGGATGGAACCAGACCTCTGCTCATAGCTGTGACTCAGCTCACATCGACCAGCCAGAAGGCTATGGAAAATGACCTTTTGATAGAGAAACCTCTTCCGGAGGTAGTAAAAGCGTATGCAAAGAACGCCAGGACTGCAGGTCTCGACGGTGTGGTATGCTCTCCTCTTGAAGCAGGGCTAATACACGAAGCGTGCGGTAAAGGCTTTATGACCGTAACACCCGGAATTCGCTTTGCGGGAGCCGCTGCCGACGATCAGTCAAGAATAACGACTCCTGAAAAGGCTAAGGAAATCGGATCTGACTACATCGTAGTCGGCCGTCCTATAACTCAAGCTGATGATCCAGTAAGCGCCTATGAACGCTGCTGCAAAGAATTTATAGATTAACGGAGGGAAAGATGAACGAGAAAACAGAAATAGCAAAGGGACTGCTTTCAATAGAAGCTGTTTTCCTTAAGCCGGAAGACCCATTTACATGGGCCAGCGGTATCAAAAGTCCGATCTACTGCGACAACAGGCTGACGCTGACTGCGCCAGATGTTCGTACAATAGTTGAAAAGGGCCTGGTTGCGCTGATCGAAAAAAACTATCCTAACTGCGAAGTGGTAATGGGGACCAGCACTGCCGGAATCGCTCATGCCGCAATAGTAGGTCATTTAATGGACATTCCTATGGGATATGTGCGCGGTTCTAAGAAGGACCACGGCAGAACCAACCAGATCGAAGGCAAGCTGGCTCCCGGCCAGAAGGTCGTAGTAGTCGAGGATCTGATCTCAACTGCAGGTTCTGCCTGTGATACCGTAGAAGTTCTCCGCGAAGCGGGAGCTGACGTCCTGGGTATTGTCAGTATCTTCACATACGGCATGCAGAAAGGCCTTGACAGGCTTGCCGAGCACAAAGTAAAAAATGTAAGCCTTTGCGATCTTGACGCATTGGTTGAAGTAGCTGCAAACACCGGCTATATAAAGCCTGATGATAAGAATAAGATATTGCGCTTTAGAGATAATCCATCGGATACCGGATGGATGAAGGAGGAGTAACATGAGCGAAATACGTAACCTGATCAACATCACTGATTTATCGGTAAAGGAAATCGACCATCTGATCGATATCGCCAACGATATCGTAGAGAATCCAACCGAGTATCAGGATATATGTGCACACAAGAAACTTGCCACATTGTTCTTTGAGCCAAGCACCAGAACCAGACTCAGCTTCACTGCTGCAATGATGGAGCTTGGCGGAAATGTGCTGGGCTTTGCAGATGCAAATTCAAGTTCAGCCAAGAAAGGTGAAAGTGTAAGCGATACAGTCATTATGGCAGGCTGCTATGCGGACATCATAGCCATGAGACATCCTAAAGAAGGTGCTCCTGTTATTGCATCAACCAGAACTACTGTACCTATTATAAACGCTGGAGACGGTGGTCACTTCCACCCTACTCAGACTCTGACGGACCTTTTGACCATAAGCCGCAAAAAAGGACGTTTGGACAACCTGGTAGTTGGACTTTGTGGAGACCTGAAATTCGGCAGGACTGTCCATTCTTTGATAGAGGCAATGCTGAGATATGAAAATGTAAAATTTGTCCTCATATCCCCTGAAGAGCTGAAACTCCCTGACTATGTCAAGGAAGAGATGGACAACTGCGGTGCAGAATGGCACGAGTACGAAAGACTTGAAGACGCCATGCCTGAGCTGGATATCCTGTACATGACCAGAGTACAGAAGGAAAGGTTCTTCAACGAAGAGGATTATGTAAGATTGAAGGACAGCTACATTCTGAATCTTGAAAAGCTGGAACCGGCAAAGAAGGACCTGATCATCATGCATCCGCTGCCAAGAGTAAACGAGATCTCGGTTGAGGTCGACAGCGATTCTAGAGCTTGCTATTTCTATCAAGCTCTATGCGGAAAGCACATCAGAATGGCGTTAATACTGTATTTGCTGGGAATGAAATAGGAGGTAAACTATGAATATAGATGGAGTAAGCACCGGTATCGTACTGGATCATATCAAAGCTGGAAAGAGCATGCAGATCTATGAACTGCTTGGACTCGACAAGCTGGATTGCTGCGTGGCTATCATTCAGAACGCAACAAGCTCAAAGTATGGTAGAAAAGACATAATCAAAATCGATGGCAAAATCGACCTGGACTTCGACATTCTGGGCTACATAGATAACAATATTACTGTCAATATCGTTGATGACAACAGACTGGAGAAGAAAGTCCATCTGGACCTGCCTGAAACACTGACTAATGTTATCAAGTGCAAGAACCCTAGATGCATCACATCAACTGAACAGGAGATTCCACATAAGTTCAGGCTGGTGGATAGGAAAAATAAGGTTTACAGATGCGCTTACTGTGATGCGGAGTACACAGAATATTAACTCCTTCACCATCCCGCTTTAACTAATCGTTGTAACTTGGCAAGACTTATATTATAATTGATTTAAGAAATGCCGGGGGTATGATGGGATGAAAGTTTTAAAGGAAACGTTAATAATACTGCTGGCAGCAATGGTGATATCACTTATGCTGCCAGTTTTTAATGCAGGCAATGTATTTGCGGCAAGCAAAGTCAGGCTCAATAAAACGAGTCTGCTGATGTCTGCAGGAGACACGTACAAGCTCAAGCTCAGCGGAACGTCCAAGAAGGTCACATGGCACACAAAATCAAAGTCTGTAGTCACCGTAAGTTCCCACGGCCGCCTGAAAGCAAAAAAGGCTGGCTACACGACGGTCTACGCCAAAGCTGGCACTAAGAAATATAACTGCAAAGTCTATATCGGTAAAACGATCATCGATAACTCATATGTGACGATCGCCTATCTCAACACTGGCATGGAATACCTTTCAAAGGCCAAGGTACATTACGGCACATCTTACTTTGCTGTTAAGAACAAGTACAAATCTAATATAGAATGTACGCCGACCTGCATCGCCTTTGATGGTCTGAGCATGCAACTGGATGATTTAAATGACGTGAAAGTCAAACCCGGCAATGTGGGGCTGATGTATATGGGGGTTTACGATTTGAAATCAAGCAGACACCAGAAGATGTCTACAATGTTTGCCTTCGTTACTGACGATTACTCATCCATGCAGAGACTGACAGCGACTGATACAGTTATTGGTACCAATGCTGTCACTGAATTCACTGAGCCTGAAGGCTCGGCCATACTGGACAACGACAGCTTCAAACTGACTTATGTACGCTACGATAAAAATGACGGCGCAATATTCTACCTGACAAATAAAACCGACAAATACGTAAACTTCAACTTCGGCGATACCAAGGTCAACGGAGTCAAGTACGCAGATTCAGGACAGGACTACGATGTTTACTTTGCACCGGGTACCAGCGGATACTATTCCTACGCATGCAGTGTTACAGACAAAAAACTTGAATCGCTGAAAGGATCAGTAATATTTAATGATAATGTATATGCAATCGAAAAGACGCTGCAGTAAATGCAGCGCCTTATTTTTTTAAACGAAACGTCTCTTCTTTGGCCTCTTCATGGTTTTCTGAAGCTTGGAATCGGAATATGAATCTGCCAGTTTCAGGAGCACGACCTTGATATTGTCCTCCGGCTTGTTCAGGCAGTGGTCCATGAGCAGCATCAGCGCTGCATCCTGTTCCTCTTCAGTTTCAAAGCCATCCGCCTTTAGATCTTCCTTTGTTATATCCAGATCCTTTATCTCCAGCGGATCACCTCTTCTAAGAAGTCCCTGCACTACTTCCAATGTGGGCTGGCGCCTATAGTCATTGCTGGCCGTCATTTTAAAGATATTATCAGCATAGCTGTTGATGTAATAATAGAAATCCAGGCCGTAGTCGCATATGAGCCTCTTCAGCTGCTTCAAATGTCCTACTTGCAGAAAATCCAAAATATTTTCTATAGTATCCATCATCCATTCTATGGTTTCCGGATCGAGATTAGAATCCTCGAAAGTCTTTCTTGTGTATCTCGGATCAAATGGGAACATCAACAGATTCAGGCGAACAACTACGTCCTCATCTTTGCATTTATCGAAGTTATCAATAATGGCATAATACGCTTTTTTGTCCATGACTTTTTTGATTGGGAAACACTGCGGCAGGCAAAATGCCGTAAACCCAATCTTCTGCATTCCACGTAAAGTCCCTGACGGTTTGTCTATTTCAAGAACTTTAATAATTTCATCCATTCTCTCTTCCTGGGTGATCTCATCCCATCTGTCTTTGCATTCCAGCCATGTTTCGAAATTTTTCTTCTTGACGTCTCCGTTAGCTATGATGTCCTGAATGAGGACGTCCATCATATTTGCCGGCGGCAATGTCTTAAAATATCCGGTATCATTCATCGCCTTGGCGATTTCTTTATCTGACATTTTATCCATTAAGTATCCCTCGCTTTACTGCTTCAAATTAACTGAATCAATTATACCATAAATATCTGCACTATGTCGATTGCCGGCTTATTTTATTGACAAGACAAAAAATATGCTATATTTTATTTATAGAGAAGCTAACTGTAACAAAGGAGTAAATTATGAATCTTTACTACATCATGCTCTGCTTATGTGCAGGCCTCTATCTCGTATCACTGATAATGTATAATCAGAAGATGCTCTACTTGGGGCTATTTGCCATATTCGGCGGAGGCACCCTGCTTTACCTGTGGACCAAGTCAGCATCTATATCCGGACTTGTGGGCATTGCAATGCTCATACTGCTCTTCTTCGCCGGTCCGAAAATCGAAGCGAGGCTACAGCCTGACAAAGCCGCTGCAGAGAAGTACATGGATCAGAAGCGCAAGGAAGAAAGAGAAGCAGAGGAACGTTACAATAAGATCCACGGTATTCAAGAGAAAAACAAGAGAAAAAGCCGCAGAAACAGGAAGAAGAAAAATAAATAGAATGACATCAAAAAACCGCTCATCATTATGAGCGGTTTTCTTATGGAGCTCCCGGCCGGACTCGAACCGGCGACCTGCACGTTACGAATGTGCTGCTCTACCACCTGAGCCACGGAAGCCTATTACGAGGCGGCGTAGCCGCCTCCATATTATCTGATTACGTTGTATCTGCATCCGGTAAATCCGGTATCAAATCTGCAGATGCTCTTATACTCGCAAAAGTCACACGGTTTGGAATTCTTCGATTTCATTGGGGCGATATCGATTCTGCCCTCAAGCATTTCCTCGCACAGCTCCTGCACCTTGACATCCACAGCCTCCTGAAGCTCCTTGAATTCTTCCTCAGTTACAAGAGAATCCTTGGGATTTCCTACAGGTGTTCCATCCGCCTTTATCTTCAGCGGCGCTATATCCGAACTCTTATCGAATTCGCCTGCGATGTCTTTAATGACCTCAGCGTCGTTAACCATTATACCATTTAATTTGAATTTTTTCCTTATTTCTTGCGAAATTTTTTCGGAAATTTTTTCAGGGTCCGTTTCCCTTGAAATTTCAACAGAATCCACCCTTGGATTTTGTATATGGAAGTAGAAAACTCCCGCTGGCTGGCGTTGTCCCTCCTGAGCTGCCTTCATATACAGCATCAGCTGCAGCCTGTAGCCCGCTTTGATTTCCGTCTGATTCAAATCGTTGTTCCCTGATTTATAGTCGATGATCTTCAGCCTGCCGTTTTCCAGCACGTCAAGCCTGTCAATTTTACCTTCTATATATACCTTTTTCTTGCCTACGTTTACCTCTACAGGTTTTATCGGTCTGCCATTCCCAAAGGCGATCTCGTAACTGCTGCCCTCTACGCTACCTGACCTGTAATGGCCGATAAGTATCCACAGCGCCTGAAAGCAGGTGTCTTCCATCCTCGTGGATTTGTATTTTTCTTCGTTGCCGTAGGAGAAGAGCCCCTCTCTGTAAGCTGCCACTTCACTTTGCAGTACTTCTCGGACCAGTCTGCGGCATTCTTCCTCAGTCACCGTGTCCCAGGTCCCTTCGTGGCTCAGCCTGCTTGTCAATCTCATTAGGCAGGCGTGATACACGTCACCGATCTCACGGCTGGCTACCTCGAACACCCGTCGTTCTTCCGGCTTAAGCCCATAGGTGATAAAGTGTGCAAACGGGCACTTCGCAAAGGTCTCTATTCTCGACGGACTTACTGCCAGAGTATCGTCTTCATGCTTGAACAGTATTTCCGACAGGCTCTCCGGCAATGCGCCCGGCTTGTTCTCAAAGTCAAAGCCTTCTTTGATGTTCGAAAGGTCATCATTGGCCTGGTACCATTCCTCGACGGATTTCCAAAGAGGATCTATCTTGACGGTTTTGTCTACATTGTTTATTGCTTCTGTATAGTGACGCAAAGTGCTGATACGTCCACCTATGATATCTTCCGGAGTTTCCCTGTTCAGCACATCCCGCTGCACCTCCAAGCCGGGATATATTCGCTTCAGCGTGTCTACGATATCGGAAGGTCTGATTTCCTTGCCCTCCTGGTCACCCGTTGAAAAGCTCATCCACAGCGCATCTGTAGGTTTGCACAGGTTGCGGTAAATGGCAAGGCGCTCTTCCTGTATTCTCACATTGTCGACTTTGCATATTTCATGGCCATCCTCGGCCAGCTTTTCCAGTTCATCCTTTGCAAAGAGTCCTTCGCCGTCAGATTCTGCAGGCAGTATGCCTTCGTTAGCTCCGATGACTATCAAAGCCTTTATTTCTCCGCTTCTGGTACGCTGCATGGTCCCCATCATCAGGTCGTCGGATGTCGATGGAAGAACTCCTACCTCGATTTGATTCAATCCTACTGTAAGCGCCTGAATGAAAGCATCTCCTTCGAATTTATCATCTCCTACCAGCCCTGCGATCTGGTCCAGTATCCCCACGATCATCGTCCATATCTGTTCCGTTTCATCGGCCAGGTCCGTCAGGCCGATCAGCGATTGTTCCTCTGCAAACGCCCCTATCTTCTCAGTAAGCGCTAACTTGTCTATCAGGAAGTCATAGAAAGACCCGCAAAATTCTGAAACGGTCTGCTTCCTTCTATATATAGCCTCAGCACTCTCAAAGATCTCCATGGCTTTAGCTCTGATGCCGTTGATTTCGGCAAGTCCATTCTGTCCGTATTCAAATTCACCCTTAGTGAATTCCTTTTTCCATGTGCTGCCGTTGATGCGGTATTTGATAGAATAGTTCTCCAGCTTTTCCATTTCATCGGCTGAAAGTGACGATAGACCAGTCTTTAAGGTCTTGAAAATGTCCGTTGATCTATACCCGCCTTCTATGGCCGTCAGCATGGAGACCAGGAAGATGGCTACGTTGGAATTCAATATTTTTCTCTTGGTATCACTGAACAAAGATATGTCATACTCTTCAAACACCCTTGTTATTATCGATGCTCTGAGCTGCTGGTCGTTGCATATGACTACTATATCCCTGTAGCGGAAGCCCTTGTCGCGCAAAAGATGCAGTATGTACGCTGCGGCAGATTCCGCCTCATTGTACATATTGGCCGCTTCCACAATGGTAATGCCGTCATGATCTTCGCTGCTTCCGGGATCCATTGCATAAAGTTCCTTCTCCAGAAAAGCTATAGCTCTGCTGTTTTTCTCCACGGCAAATTCATCACTGATCTTCTGATTGTCGCCCAGTCTGCATCCTGCATTGCCGGCTCTTTCGATCAGGTTACGCATTACCGTTCCCGTGAGGTCGAACAGATCCTCATCACTGCACATTTTATCATATGTTAGTACGACGTTGACCTCGGAAGCCGCGCCCATGAATCCCTCGATCACCTCCAGCGATTTAGGTGCAAAACTGTCAAACCCATATATCCATATGGTTGAATTCTTGATGAATCTTGATTCTCCGATCCTGTCTATATACAGATCGATGTAATCTTCGGAATCGGTATATTTACCATCGATTTCAGATTGATACCTGTCATATATCAGCTTCAGATCCGCCAGCTTTTTGCAGAGCAGCGTCTCCTTATCCAGGGATTCTATGATTTCGTTCAGTGTCTCAGGTGTAGCTCCGTACTGCTTCATCTCGGAAATGAAATTGTTGGTAAGCTCTATGAACGAGCTCTTAGCCAGATTGCCTTTGAACACCTGAAGGTTTTCATCTTCTTCTCTGGCAATTCTCGTCAGCAGCATTTGCCTGCCGTATTTATCTATGAAAGTTTCTTTGCTGCCTCCCAGCTCCTCCAGGATGTTATGGCCCAGACGTGACATGCTCATCACTTCAAAGCCCATGAGACTTTCGGCGCCAAGATGCCGGAAAGCCTGTTTCTCCGCCTCCAGAGTATATTGATCAGGCACCACAACAAGAGTCCTCTTGTCAGTACTATAGCCATGCTTTGCTATAGTCTGATAGATAAACTTCTCTTTGTCTATGCTCTCTCGTCCATAATAAATGTTCAGCATGACTTGATCACTCCGAAAAGATCCTCCGCTTTCTCAATTACGAATTCCGGTTTATCTGGCCCCTGCAGATCCTCGCTGGTCACTGCAACAGCCCATTCAACGAGTACGGCCTTCATGCCCGCGTTATGCGCACAGCCGATATCGAACAGCGTATCTCCCACCATAACTGCCTGCACTGGCTCTACGCCAAGCTCACTCAGACAAATCTGCGCCGGCTCCGGATCTGGTTTATGCTTATCCGTATCGTTACAAGTTACGACCGCATCCATATACTTCTCAATATCCAGTCTCTTCAGCCCCCTGACGCATGTCTCTCTGGTCCTGGATGTCACCATCCCCACTAGATATCCTCTGCGTTTCAACTGATCTAAAAGTTCGCGGATGCCTGGGAATAGTTTCAGCGCATATTCTTTGTTGTCCGTCTGCTGCATCTGATAATCCCTGTATATCTGTATCACCTCGTCTGTATCGCGATCTGGAAATACTTTGACCATAGTAGCCCGCAGCGGCTCGCCAAATGACTTGACGATCTTATCGACAGGATGCGGTTCTCCGTTGACCGCCTTGTATGTATGCTGCCACGAGTCTATCACCAGCTGATTGGTGTCTGCTACAGTTCCATCAAAATCGAATATTACAGCTTTAACTGACATTTCTACCTCTCTATATTATCATCGTCAGAGAAACCTTCTGCTTCTCTCTATCGATGCTCAAAATCTTTACCTTTACCGTATCACCTACCGAAACTACGTCCATAGGGTGATTTACATACTGTTTACTCATCTGTGAAACGTGGACCAGTCCGTCCTGTTTGACACCGATGTCAACAAAGGCTCCGAAGTCTACAACGTTTCTCACCGTTCCGGTAAGCTCCATGTCCACCTTCAAGTCGTCAAATGTTCGTACATCATTTCTGAAAATAACTGGTGGCGCATCATCTCTCGGGTCCCTTGCCGGTTTTTTCATTTCACTTATAATGTCGACCAGGGTAGGTTTGCCTATTTCCAGGTCCTCCGCCATCTTATCTATGCTCTGTGAAAGCTGCTTGGCAGGATATGCCTCCCAGATCTTCTCATCTATGTCCTTTGCGCCGCCGGCTGCGATATCTTCCTTGGATATGCCTATCTTCTGGATCATCCCCTCGGCCGCTTTATATGACTCTGGATGAACTGACGTACCGTCAAGAGGTTCCGTGCCTCCGGCGATCCTCAAAAATCCCGCGCACTGCTCGTATGCTTTTTGTCCCAGTTTAGCTACCTTCAGCAGTTCTTTTCTGTTTTTGAAGCTGCCGTTATCTTCACGGTATGCCACTATATTCTTGGCTATTCCCATGTTGATGCCTGCGATATATGATAACAAAGAAGGTGACGCCGTATTAAGGTCTACGCCTACTCTGTTTACGCAGTCTTCGACTACTCCCGTAAGAGCATTATCCAGATATTTCTGGTTGATATCGTGCTGATACTGACCGACTCCGATATGCTTAGGGTCTATCTTTACCAGCTCCGCAAGTGGGTCCTGAAGCCTGCGTCCAAGAGACATGGCGCCTCTGGTCGTAACGTCCAGGTTTGGATATTCTTCAGTTGCCAGCTTTGATGCTGAATATACAGAAGCTCCCGCCTCGTTTACTATAGTATACTGAATATCCAGATCATTTTTCCTGATAAAGTTGGCAACTACTTCCTCGGTTTCTCTGGAGGCAGTGCCATTGCCGATGACGATGATGTCGCATCCGTACTTTTCGACCAGCTTTAGCAAAGTCCTTTCAGTTCCGGCGATATCATTCTTTGGCTCGGTCGGATAAATTGTAGTATATGCAACAAGCTTTCCGGTGCCGTTAAGTGCAGCTACCTTACAGCCTGTTCTGTATCCCGGATCTATACTGATGACCTTTTTATTCTTAACAGGAGGTACCATCAAAAGGTTCTCCGTATTTTTAGCAAATACCTTCACCGCATCAAGCTCTGCTCTCTCCGTTAAAGTATTGCGCATTTCTCTTTCTATTGAAGGCGCTATAAGTCGTTTATATGAATCTGTAATGGTGTCCTTCAGAGTCTGTACAAAGATAGAATTCTTATTCCTGATAACGTCCTTTTCTATGATTTCAGTTATGTTTTCCGGCTCTATTTCGACTTTGACCTTCAGTTTCTTTTCCTTCTCGCCGCGGTTAACAGCCAGAACTCTGTGGTTAGGCATCTTGGCAATAGCTTCGCTGCTGCCGTAATACATGTCATATACCGTCTTCTCCTCAGAATCGACGGCCTCAGTTGAAATCATTCCCTGTGCAAAGGTTTTCTCCCTGATGACCTTTGTCATATCAGCATCGTCGGCAATCATCTCCGCGATGATATCCATAGCACCCTGCACTGCATCCTCAGCGGATTCGACCCCCTTGGACTCGTCCACAAAGTCAGCCGCAGCGTCCAGAACGCTGCCTTCAGTCTTTTGCTGGGCGTATATTATCATTGCCAGCGGCTCCAGTCCCTTTTCCTTTGCCTTGGATGCCCTGGTTGCCTTCTTCTGCTTGTACGGTTTATATAAATCTTCAACACGCTGCAGAACCTCGGCTTTTTCGATTTCCGCCTTAAGCTCATCTGTCAACTTTCCCTGCTCGTCTATGAGTCTTACTACCTCTTCCTTGCGCTCCTCAAGGTTTCGCAGGTAAGTCAGTCTTTCATCCAGGTCACGAAGTACCACATCGGATAATCCTCCGGTGGCTTCCTTACGGTAACGGGCGATGAATGGAATGGTGTTTCCATCATCTATGAGTTTTACCGTACTCTCTACCTGGCTCGTCCTAAGTTTAAATTCTGCCGCTAATGCTTTGATTATGTCCATATCCACCTCTGTTATAATGCTTTAAGTTCTTCGTTTATAAAAAAGTCCAGTTCTCCGTCCATGACTGCATTGACATTTCCTACTTCCGCGCCGGTCCTGTGATCCTTGACCATAGTGTACGGCTGGAATACGTACGACCTGATTTGCGAGCCCCAGGTTATCAAAGAAAAGTCTCCTTTGATCTCCTTCAGGCTTTCCTTATGCTGCTGCTCTTTCAGATCTGCCAGTCTGGACATGAGTATCTTCATCGCCATGTCTTTGTTCTGATGTTGACTTCGTTCGTTCTGACAGGTAACGACGATATTTGTCGGAATATGTGTGATCCTGATTGCCGAATCAGTCTTGTTTACGTGCTGACCGCCAGCACCGCTGCTCCTGTATGTATCGATACGCAGGTCCTCGGGATTGATCTCTATTGAAAGATCATCATCTATTTCCGGCATGACTTCCAGCGCAGCAAAAGAAGTCTGCCTTTTTCCCGCTGCATTGAATGGGGATATCCTAACCAGCCTGTGCACTCCCTTCTCATTCTTCAGGTAGCCATAGGCATTTTCCCCTTCAACAAGGAACGTTGCGCTCTTGATGCCGGCCTCAGTATCATCCTGAATGTCAACTACAGTCACTCCATATCCCTTGCTCTCTGCCCAACGGGTGTACATTCTTAGCAGCATCTCTGCCCAGTCCATGGCATCTACACCGCCGGTTCCTGCGTGGACCGAAAGTATAGCACTGTTATGGTCGTATTTCCCATTTAACAAAGTCGCCAGCTTGAAGCTTTCCAGACGCTTGTTCAAATCGTAAAAGGAACTGACTATTAAATCAGCCTCATCCTCATCGTCCATCTCTTCTGCCAGCACGATCAGCTCCTCTATGTCCTTGAAGCCTTTCTCCAGCTCCTCATATTGACTGATCTTATTATCAATGCTGCTTTTCTTTTTAAGCAGACTTTGGGCGGCTTCCGAGTCATCCCAAAAGCCGTCCTTAATTGTTTCTTTATTTAATTCTTCTGATTTTTCCCTTAGACCCGCCAGGTCAAAGGGACTCACCTACCTCTATCAATTTTGCCATTGAGGATGGCAGGTCCTGTTTGATTGGATCAAGTTTAAGCATTCTGATTCATCCTTTCCGCTTCAAGGTCCTTCTGCATGCAGCAGTTCTTATACTTTTTGCCGCTGCCGCAAGGACATGGATCGTTTCTGCCAACCTTTGGATGATCACGGCGAACGGTCTCCTGCTTATGCTCACGTTCTGGGATCTCAGCGCCCTCTTCAGGCATTCCTTCTCCAGCTCCGCCCTGCATTGCCGCAACGATTCCTTCATCAATGTAATCCGACTTTTTCTCTTCGCCGATCTCGATAACTGCTCTTCTCTCAGTTCCAGTCTCCATAGTAACATTGAAGCAGTAAGTAACGGTCTCTTCACGTATCTCGTTGATCATGGCCTCGAACATATCAAAACCCTCCTGAGCGTAAGCTGCTGCAGGGTCCTGCTGACCAAGAGCGCGCAGGCCGATTCCATCCTTCAACTGATCCATGGCATCGATCTGATCCATCCATAGATTATCTACTACACGAAGCAGGATCATTCTCTCGACCTCTCTCATACGGTCAAGTCCGATTTCCTTTTCCTTCTTCTCATAGATTGCTTCGAATTCGTTGTAAATATCTTCTTTCAAAGAATCAGCATCCATGATAGCCAATTCATCTACAGAATATTCGTTGTTTCCAGCATAGTTGTGAGTCAGCTTCTTCAAACTCTTATTCAGAGATTCAAAGTCCCACTCTTCAGGGAATTTAGATTCCATGGTTATAGGCTCAACTATATGATCGATCAGATCGTGAGTCATATTCATGATGTAATCGCGTAGATCTTCGCCGAACAAAACCTTACGACGCTCGCCGTAGATGATCTCTCTCTGTTTGTTCATAACGTTATCATACTGCAATACGTATTTTCTTATTCCGAAGTTCCTGCCCTCGACCTTTTTCTGGGCACTTTCGATGGATTTGGTCAGCATTCCTGCTTCGATAGCCTCGTCCTCTTCAAGTCCCATCTTATCGACGATGTTCTGCATTCTGTCGCCGCCGAAAAGCCTCATCAGTTCGTCTTCAAGTGAAATGAAGAACTGTGTCTGGCCAGGGTCTCCCTGACGTCCTGAACGTCCACGGAGCTGATTATCGATACGCCTTGACTCGTGACGCTCTGTACCTAAGATACAGAGTCCGCCAAGCTCAACGACCTTTTCATGCTCTTCCTGACGTTCGATCTTGAACTTATCGTAATATTCACTATATGCTTCTCTCGCTTTTATCATCTCCGGATCATCGGATTTCACATAGCCCGTAGCAAATGAGATTGCTTCATCGCTGAAGCCTTTCTTCTTCATCTCGCGCTTTGCTTCAAACTCAGGATTACCTCCCAGAATGATATCCGTTCCTCTACCAGCCATATTAGTGGCGATAGTGACCTGATCCAGACGTCCTGCCTCAGCTACGATCTCGGCTTCCTTTTCATGCTGCTTCGCGTTCAATATGCTGTGCTTGATGCCCTTTTTCTTGAGCAGATCACTGATCAGCTCTGATTTCTCGATGGAAATGGTACCAACCAGCACCGGCTGACCGGTTTCATGAATTTCGGCTACGCGGTTTGCAATAGCCTGGAACTTGCCATGCTCCTTCTGATATACGGAATCGTGCAGGTCTTCTCTGGCGATCGGCATATTCGTCGGAATAACGACTACGTCCATGTTGTAGATATCACGGAACTCATCTTCCTCAGTCTTTGCTGTACCGGTCATACCGGAAAGCTTGTTGTACATTCTGAAATAATTCTGCAAAGTAATTGTAGCCAGAGTTTTTGATTCTGATCGTACCAGAAGGTTTTCCTTTGCCTCTATTGCCTGGTGCAGACCATTGCTGTATCTACGTCCAAACATCAACCTGCCTGTAAACTCATCAACGATGACGATTTCACCGTCCTTAACGATATAGTCTACATCGCGCTCCATCAAGCTGTGAGCTTTCAGTGCCTGCTGAACGTGATGGTTGATTTCCATGTTCTCCGGATCACCGAAGTTGTCCAGCCCGAAGTATTCTTCAGCTTTGAGTATGCCGGCATCTGTAAGTGATACCTGCTCATCCTTTTCCTCTACCTCGTAGTCGTTTTCCTTGCCCTCTGTCAAAGTCATTACGAATTTGTCTGCCTTCTTATACATGTCAGTAGACTTTGTTCCCTGGCCTGAAATGATCAACGGGGTCCTGGCCTCATCTATCAAAATGGAATCGACCTCATCTATGATGGCATAGTTGAGTTCGCGCTGCATCAGATCATCCTCGTAGATGACCATGTTATCTCTCAGGTAATCGAAACCATATTCATTGTTGGTTCCGTAGGTTACGTCAGCTCTGTAAGCTGCTCTTCTGGCCTCATCTGTGATACCGTGAATAACGCATCCAACTGTAAGTCCCAGATATGAATAAACTTTGCCCATCCAGTCAGAGTCACGCTTTGCCAGATAATCATTGACCGTGACAACGTGTACGCCTTTGCCTTCCAGTGCATTCAGATAAACCGGCAGCGTTGCTACCAAAGTCTTTCCTTCACCAGTCTTCATCTCGGCGATCCTGCCCTGATGCAGTACAACCCCGCCTATCAACTGAACGTGGAAGTGTTTCATTCCTATGCTTCGCCATGCGCCTTCTCTGCAGACTGCAAACGCTTCTGGCAAAATGTCATCAAGTGTCTCACCATTGGCAAGCCTCTCCTTGAACTCAGGCGTCTTGGCCTTGAGCTCATCGTCTGACAAAGCCTGCATAGCCTCATCATACGACTCGATTTTCTCTACGATCTTGTTTACCTTCTTGACCTCTTTCGCATTGAGGTCTCCGAAGAGCTTTTCTACTAAACTCATTTTTCCTAATTTCCCCTTTCTATTCGTCCTCTTCAGGTTTCTCTTCGACCTTTAAGTTGATTTCTATAGCTTTTCTGCCGTCTGCCTTGGTGACCTTGCCAATGAACATTTTATCTCCTGCTTCATATTCAAAGGTGTCTCCTGCCTCTGGCAGCTTATCTATCTGAAGTACTACCCATCCGTTGACCGTAGTGGCGTCAAGTTCTTCCTCTTCATCAAAGAAATCGAACATCTTTTCCACATTGGTGCTCCCGAGTATTCTATAACTTCCATCCTGTAATTCGGTAATCTCCTGTGTCTCTACCTCATCGTGCTCGTCATATATTTCTCCGACCAGCTCTTCGATGATATCTTCCATCGTAACCAGTCCGGCCGTTCCACCGTACTCATCAACGACTATTGCTATCTGTGTTTTGGCCGCCTGCATCTTCTTAAGAAGTACCGCCGCTTTCATGGACCCTGCCACAAATACTACAGGTTTAACGTAATCCGATATGGTTTTCTTTGTCCCTGAAATATAGTTGTGAAAATCCTTCTGGTTTAATACGCCAAGTATCTTATCCAGGTCATCCTCATACACCGGTAGCCTTGAAAACCCTGTGTCCAGAAACATCTTAGCCACGTCCTTCTTTGTCGAATCCAGTTCGATGGCTTTAATGTCTACTCTCGGTGTCAGAACATCCCATGCTTCCAGCTCATTGAACTCGATGGCATTCTGGATAAGCTCGCTTTGGTCCGAAAGAATACTTCCCTCAGTTTCGGCCTCTTCAACTATGGTGATAAGTTCGTCCTCGGTAATTGCTCTGTCTGCTCCCGTTCTGAAAATCAACGACAGGAGTTTCTTCCATTGAGCAAATAGCCAGTTTATAGGCGTGAACAAAATCATCAGCGCATGAATAAACGGCGCTGAAAACATTGCAAATTTCTCTGGACTTTCTTTTGCTAGACTTTTCGGTGAGATTTCGCCAAAGATCAAAACAACTACGGTAACAACTATAGTCGAAATAGTCGCGCCATATGAACCGTACAACTTAACAAAGAATACTGTTGCAATGGCGGTGTTTGCGATATTAGCAATGTTATTGCCAACTAAAATCGTTGAAAGCAGCTTGTCATATTTATCTATCAGGGTCAAAACATGCCTGGCACGTTTATCACCATCATTAGCCATATTCTTCAATCTTATCCTGTTGGCCGACGTAAATGCTGTTTCAGTTGCTGAAAAATACGCCGACAATATCAGCAGAATAATTATCGCTGCTATTGAAATACCCATACTTCGGGCGTCCATATATTGTGATTCCTTCCTTAAAAACCTTAGTTCTATCGATTACCCGATTATCTTAACATATTATTGTAGGAAAATAAAGTGTTTAGGCATTAATTCTACTAATCTACACATTGCCAAACACTTCATCGACCAGCCCGGCGAATTCCTGATACGCATCCGTGTCAGCCAGCTCTGAAAGTGAATCGGCAAGTCCCCGATAATGCCACTCATGCTCAGAAGGCTCCTTAATGTGAAAACGATTCCAAAGTTCATCTCCTATCTCTTTGTAATCGCGACTGATTGCACGCATATTGGACAGCTTATCGCCCAAAGCAATTATCTTGGCTTCGCGGCTCTGCCCTTTGATTCTGTCAATGGCTGCCTGCTTGCGATCATGCCATGAATCCGACTCTGAAACACCCTCATCAAACTTATCGCTTTCGCCTACCACAAAGTCTGCGACTCTTTTGCCAAATTCCTTTTCAATATCTTCAGCCGTATAGTCTGTGTCTTCGATAACATCGTGCAAAGCCGCCGCTGCCAGAAGCTCCTGATCATCAGACATTGTTGCAACTATTGCTACCGCTTCCAAAGGATGAACTATATATGGAAATCCTTTTCCACGTCTTTCAGTGCCGGCATGTGCTTTAACTGCAAACTCAATTGCTTTATCCAGGGTTTTAGTATCCATAGTACACTACCTTTCCAATACTATTTCAATTTTCCATAGTTTTCTAGCAGTCTCTTCGCTTGTCTCTCTGCACGCTTTTTATCTTTGTTAGATATCTCAAAGAACTCTGCCATCTGTTCCTGACTGTAGTCCTTGCTGATCAGTTCTGCTCTGCAAAGGTAAAACAACCCGACATTAGATGCCAAAATATCAAGCTCGCTTCCAGAAAGCACCTGCCTGGCAAGTTTAAGTGCCAGCTCTTCGTTTTCCTTCAACATATCCTGCACATCGCCTAATTTGCTCATGCCCAGCCACTTTAACTGTTCCAGATATGGCTTCGGCGAAATGTCGCTGATCTCCGAGCCTTCAATGCTGGCCAGCTCGCCCAGAAAACGCCTCATCTCCTTGTTGCCCAGCATATACTCACGAAGCGAGATGGCGTTTATCGAAACATCATCTGCCTCATTGTTGATTATCTTATCGCGGATGCTCTCCGTATATTCATTCATCTCATCGCGGACCCTTATGAACTCGTCATCGGCAAGTTCCAGAAGTCCTGCCAGCCTTGACAGGCTGCGCTTTACCTCATGAGGCACATCAAAGTCACTCTTATATGTCGTATCGTGAGTGATGGCCGCCCATATATGCTGCAGACCAGTACGCAGCTGTATCTCAAACTTCCTGCCGTAGAATTCCTCAGGATATCCTTTGTCCTCCGGTATAGAACAGATATAGTGCACTGAAAGATACCCGAATGAATCATCATTCAGAGTCGTGCTTTTATCTATGGAATTATCCCAGTCGATTACGAATTCTTCTTCTAATCGTTTGGCGACCTTATAGACTTCATCGCTGAAAAAGCAGATAAATCTGGCTCCAAGGATATCCGTGATATCGTTCAAGCTGCTGTACTTATCGCCTTTCAGCTGCAACTTTCCCTCCAGACTGTCTTCTTTCTTGACTCTGTATTCCAGCGCCATAGGTTCGATGTTCTCTTTCTTCGCAATGTTTTTCAAAATATCATAGACTGTAGTTCCCAGCCGGGCAAAGGTCTCCCTGCTTTCCCGATATTCTTCCATTATCATTTGGTTTTTAAGATTCATAGTAATTGATCCTTTCTATAAATCGCGTTTATAACCATATGGCTTTAGCCATCTAACAGGTTGCGAGTAATCGTTTGTTAACTTTATTATATCACAATAATTAGATTTGACATTAAGAATAATTCAGTGTATTGTCAAATTATAAAACTAGGAGGTGGACCAATGTCAACACGTACGGCTCTTTTAAAATTATTGAGCGACAATAAAGGCAGCTTTGTGTCAGGCCAGCAAATAGGCGAGCAGCTCAACGTATCCCGAAATGCAATATGGAAGGCAGTTGCGCAGCTTAAGAACGACGGTTACGATATCGAGAGCAAATCCAGTGCCGGCTACTGCCTCAAAGGCGGCGATAACCTGCTTACATTAGATGCAGTTATGGCTGATGTTCACGTTCCATGTAACGTCAAAGTGTTCGACACGGTCACTTCTACCAACGACCTGGCAAAAGAGTCGGAGTTGAGCGAGAGACCTCTGGCAATCATAGCTAACAAACAGTCGCGAGGCCGCGGCAGACTTGGTAGAGCTTTTGAGTCACCTGGCGGAACCGGGCTTTACATGACCATAGCCTTTAAGCCGACCTTTGATCTGGACAAATCTCTTTACGTTACCATGGCTGCGGCGGTTGCAACATGCAGAGCCGTCGAAAAAGTCTGCGGCGTCCATACCAAAATCAAATGGGTAAACGACGTTTTCTATAGAAAAAGAAAAGTCTGCGGTATTCTAACTGAAGCACAGTCAAACTTTGAAACCGGCAAGATTGACAGCCTGATCATAGGTACGGGCATCAATTGCTTTCCAGGTAGTTTCCCCGAAGAGCTGAGAAATATCGCCGGTTCGATTTCCGATGAACAGGACAGCTTCTCACGCAACCGGCTTGCTGCAGAGTTAATCAACGAAACCATGGCAGCGCTGGACGATCTCAACGAGAAAAGATTCTTGACGGAATACAAGCGACGCTGCATGATACTGGGTAAGCAGATCGTCATTCATCCTAACTACAATGATGAGGGTATCAAAGCAATGGCTATAGATATCGATGATGACGGAGGACTGGTAGTGAACTACCTGCAGGGGCCGAAGAACGGCATGATGGAAACGCTCCATACCGGTGAGATTTCGATTTCCATGGACCCATATTAAATAAGAGCATCAAAAAAGCTGCCAAAAGCAGCTTTTTTATTGCCTATTTCTTTTCGAACATTTCTCTGGCATTCTTTAGCTCATCGATTATTTTGATGTGCTGCGGGCAAACCTCTTCACAGTTACCGCATTCAATGCATTTGGAAGCAAGTCCTCCCTCGCGGGTTTCCCACGAATATGCAAAGCCTGCCCCCTGGTCGTTATCATAGACCTTCTTCAGGTTTACAGCTCTGAAAATTCCCGGGATGGCAACATCCTGCGGGCATCCTTTGAGGCAGTATCCGCACTTGGTGCAAGGTATGCTCGGCACATCCGCCAAGGCTTTGCGCGCCTCTTCAAGAACAGCCTTTTCCTCATCAGAAAACGGTCTGAAATTGTCCGCCACATCCAGATTGTCTTTCATCTGTGCAAGATCTGACATTCCGCTGAGTACTGTGATAACATTAGGAATATCCATGGCAAATCTCAAGGCCCATGAAGCTAACGAAGCATCTGGATCGGCATTTTTCAAAATATCTGCCACCTGTTTTGGAGGGTTCGCCAGGTTTCCTCCCTGGACAGGCTCCATGATTATTACAGGTTTAAAGTGCTTTCTGGCGATTTCATAGCATTTTCTCGCTTCGATCATCGGATTATCCCAGTCCGCATAGTTGATCTGCAGCTGAACAAAGTCCATCTCCGGATGGGCTTCCAGTATTTTGTCTAAAACGTCTGCCTTGTCGTGGAACGATAATCCCACATTGACAGCCTTGCCGTCAGCCTTCAGCTTTGCCGCAAAATCCCAAATATGATAATCGTCGAAAAAGTGTGAGCGATTATCTCCTAAATTGTGAAGCAGATAGTAATCAAAATATCCCGCACCAGTCCTCTCAAGTGATGTCTCAAACATGGCTCTGGCTTCTTCTTCACTGGCAGCCATAAATGCCGGCAGCTTTGTTGCCAGCTTAAATGTATCTCTTGGATAACGATCCACCAATGCCTGACGAATAGCATCCTCGCTGCCAGGATATCCATAAGCCGTATCGAAATACGTGTATCCTCTATCTATGAACATATCGACCATTTCTTTAGTCTGTTCTATATCGATCTTATCTTCCTTCATTGGAAGCCGCATGAGCCCAAAGCCCAATTTCTTGATATCTGCGATTTTCTCGTACATTACTGGATCTCCTCCCTCAAATTCAACCATGTAGCCAAATCCCGGATCGGGGATCCAGTCCCACATCGAACCCTTTATCTCAGGAAACAGCTGCATCATGATCGATGAAATCACTCCTCCGTGACATACCACTACTGAAATTGCATCTTGCCCACCATGGCGATGAGACCACGCTTTCAGGCGATGCAATCCTATAAGCTCCTTGAGCCCGCGCGAAATGCGATCTGCAAATTCGTTCCTGGATTCGCCGCCAGGCAGTTTTATATCGCCTACCTTATCGTAAGCCCATTCGTTAAACCCTTCGAACTCCTTTATCTCTTCGTACGTCTTGCATTCATAATCGCCGAACTGCATCTCATTCAACAAAGGAAGCGGTTTACGCGGACGGTCGCCGTAAATTATCTCAAATGTTTCATCAGCCCGCAACAAAGCCGACGTATAACAGTCTGCATCGTCTGGTATGTCAGGATAAATCCCGCGCTCTCTATACCTGCGCAGGGTTTCTTTTCCCTTCTCCGTCAGCGGCAGATCTGCCTTGCCATAGAACCACTTTTTGATGTTGCCTTCTGTGACTCCATGCCTGATAAAATATATTCTGGATATCATTTATTGCTCCTACTCTAACCCTTTACAACTTCAGGAAGTCCACAGAAAATGCGTACGACCTTATCTGCCTGTTGTCCCAGATAAACCAGGCATTTGCCTGTCGCCTCGCGCCAAGCCCTCTCAGTATCATCCATAGGTACTACGCCCTGCGATATGTCATCACAGATAATGATCTTATCGCGAAGCTTTTCGATATATTCCTCCAGACATTCCTTAGGATCGATGTCTTCTCTGACGCATGCCAGCGTGAATCTTTCCAGATTGTTGATTGCCTTCTTGTCAAAATCAATCACCATATTCTCGCCGCTGCAATGGAATACTTCCTTTTCCTGCAGTCCGAACTCACTCTTTGCGTAATCCATCTTTCCCTGAAAAGCACCACCAATTATTACTATCATTTTCTTACCTCTTTCATAGTTTATATCAAAGCCAAAGCCAATACTCCGGCAAATTCGCTTATACATATGCAGTATCCTGCGATGTCGCCGCTCATACCGCCAAGCTGATGTCTTGCAAACAGGTTGGCTAAGAAGCTTACGACTATTTCTACTCCAAGGACCGCTCCCAGAACTGCCAGTTCCTCCAGGTTCCAGCGGAACATGAAGAATGCTATGATTCCAATGAATGCACAAAGCTGTACCACTATGCCAAGTCGGTATTTCCATCTACCCGGCTCTTTGGAATCCTCCACGTACTGACTGTGTCCGATCGGTTTGAATCCCATGACATATAATCCTGCAAATCCTCTGCTTACAATGGGAATGAAAAAGAGCATTTCATAATCTACCGATCCCGACAGGATCACATACATTACTGCAAACCATCCGAGAAGCAGGAAGACCAGCGTTACCACAGCAAAAGAACCGACGTTGGAATCCTTCATTATCCTTTGTCTTTCTTCCAGAGGTCTTCGGGAAAGAATGGCATCGTTGCAATCCATGAATCCATCCAGATGCATGAAGCCGCAGATAGCGAAGATGAAGAATACGGAAACCACCGCATTGATCAGGTCCGGGACTCCGAAATACTGGAGCAGCACCGTTACCAAAAGCCACAATATGCCAATTACCGCTCCGATAGCCGGCAAAAACATAAGCATCATGTTCTTGAGGCTGCTGTCCCATCTTTTATATGGACAAGGCAATGTTATGAAATTTCCCCACGCCATAAAAAATCCTATAATAGCTTTCATTATTCGCCTTTCTGTTTCAAGCTTTCCACGTGTCCAAAGGATACTTCCAGCACCTCATCGCATATCTTAGCAAGCTTCCTGTCACAGTTCGCCAACGCTCTGCGATAACACTCTGTATATTCATCAAATATCCTCGCATCAGAATATATATAATCCGACACAAAGACTGTATTTCCTGTTTTTCCGGCAAATTCAACCAGATCTGCCGCGACCTTTTCTCCTGCATCCGCATTGAAAGTGCCGTCCATTCCAAACATTTCATTGGACAAAACGGCAGTAACACTATCCAGCAGAAACACGCCGCCTTTATTCACGTCGCTGCGTTCCAGACATTTAAGTATATTTTCGCCCTGCTCCAGAGTTTGGAATCCCCAGCCGTCTCTGGCATCCAAATGCCTGGCGATACGTACCCTGTCCTCATCATCCTTTGGAATCATAGTCGCTACGTAATACAAAGGCAAACCGTCCTTCTCAGCCTTTTCTCTCGCGATGATCTGCGCATGCATCGATTTTCCATTCTTGCAGCCGCCGCTGATAAAAACGTTCATTAAAAGAAGTTACCCTTTCTTATTTCATCCAGATATCCATCGTCTATGGAACCTTCCGCCAAAGTCTTCATCAGACTCATTGATGCACATGCCGCTTCAATTATCTTGAAAGCGACCGGACATCCGCTGCCTTCTCCAAGTCTCATCCCTAAATCGAACATCGGGTTCAAACCAAGTCTTGCCATAGCCGCAATATATCCGATTTCCGTCGATTTATGTGATCCGAACATATACTCCGTTACAAGCGGATTGAATTCCCTTGCCATACATGCTGCAACGATGGAAATAAACCCATCTATTACTACAGGAATATGGTTCTTGGCACATCCCAGATAAGTACCTGTCATGGCACATATATCAAAACCGCCGACATTGGCCAGTTTATCGATGGTATCCATCTTTGCCGCCTTTATGGATGCGTCTCCTACTATGCGTATCTTCGAAGCCAGACCTTCATTGTTAAGTCCGCCGCCTCGTCCCACCAGGTCTTCCGCAGGAAGTCCGGTAAGTGCACCCAGCAGAGCTGAGCTTGTGGTAGTATTTCCAATGCCCATTTCGCCTATGCCGCAAAGTGTGATCCCTGCTTTTTTCATAGCATCCGCTGCTTCGAATCCTGTCAGCAAAGCCTTGACTGCCTGTTCCCTGGTCATTGCAGGTCCTTTAGCCAGATTTTGCGTTCCATTTGCTAATCGCCTATTAACAATTTGTATTGGAATCTCACCGTTTTCAGTGAGCATAGAATCGGTGTAGAGCTCTTTTGGAATTTCCATGGCAACTCCTACATCCGTGACCAGAAGGTCAATATCAAAGTACCTTGCCATTGAGCTGACGCCCGTTATTCTTCTGGTAAAGTTTATGGTCTGGCATAGGGTAACCGACTGAGGTGCCGATGCTACTCCCTCACAGACCACTCCGTTATCTGCACACATGATGGCTACGCACTGCTTGCTTACATCATTATCTTTTACCTTGCCGGTAATGCCGGCAATTTTTATAGAGATATCTTCCAATCGTCCCAGGCTTCCCGGAACCTTTGCCAAAACCGCCTGTCTTTCCTTTGCTTCTTCTATCGCTTTCTTGTCAGGCTCGTCTATACGACTCGCCAGATCTAATACTTTTTCTTCATCTGTCATAATTGTTCTCCCATTTTGTTTAAGATACAACTATATTATCATATTTTTGTCTAAAAAAAAAGTTAACCGTGTTGTAAATTAACGTCAATTTGAATATAATGATTATATCAAATCAAATCATTATAATTCCTCCATTGCGTTAATGCGGTTAGGGATCATCCGTATTAACGTTTTGGAGTATAGAAAGTTGAGCGTAGATTAATGAGTAAAAGGTTAAAAAGTGATGCTTTGCTGTTCCTGACAGCATTTATATGGGGTTCTGCTTTCGTGGCTCAGAAAGTTGGCGCGGATTTAGGTACCTTCACATATAATGGCATCAGGACATTCATAGGCGGATTGGTTCTCATACCAGTGATTATAATTCTCGATAAAATGTCTGCCAAAAAAGGCAATGTTCAGCCGCAGACCGACGAGGAGAAGGCTGCTGCAAGGAAAACATTGATAATCGGCGGAATTTGCTGCGGGCTTGCTTTATTTGTAGCATCTACACTGCAGCAGTACGGAATCAATTTCACCACGGCAGGCAAAGCCGGATTCATTACCTCGCTATATGCGATCATAGTACCAATAATGTCCATCTTCATGGGCAAGAAAGTCAGACCTATCGTGTGGCTTTGCGTAGTAGTTGGAATGTTTGGCATGTACTTGCTTTGCATGAAGGGTTTCTCTTTCCACATGCAGGTTGGAGATTTGTTCGTTCTGCTATGTGCATTCTGCTTCGCAGTACACATTCTGGTTATCGACCATTTCTCGCCTCTATGTAATGGTGTAAAAATGTCATGCATCCAGTTCCTGCTTGCAGGTGCCATCGGAATAGTCTGCATGTTCATATTCGAAGACCCGAAGATCGGTGTCATACTAACTTACTGGGCACCTATACTTTATGCCGGCGTCCTGTCATGTGGAGTTGCATATACATTACAGATAGTTGCACAGAAAGACGCGGATCCTACAGAGGCTTCACTTATTCTCTGCCTGGAGTCAGTATTTTCGGCTATTACAGGAGCTATCATACTCGGCGAAACCATGTCAATGCGTGGATTTGTAGGATGTGCTATGATATTCACAGCAGTTGTGATTTCTCAGCTTCCATCAAAGAAAGACAGATTGCAGGCTAGGAACAATTAGAGTATAATAGTCGTAATAATTTACGATCGGAGATGATATAAATGATCACTAGAGATGAAGCTTATGAGCTATTAAAAAAATACAACAAGGACGAATTCCATCTGCACCACGGTGAAACCGTAGAGGGTGTTATGCGTTGGTATGCCAATCAGTTAGGCTATGGCGACCAGGAGGATTTCTGGGGCATAGTTGGACTGCTTCACGACATAGATTTTGAAATGTGGCCAGAGGAACACTGTGTCAAAGCTCCTGAACTGCTTAAAGAAGCCGGTGTAGAGGACGATATGATCCATGCCATCTGTTCACACGGATATGGACTTTGCTGTGACATCAAGCCTGAACATGAGATGGAAAAAGTTCTCTTTGCTGCAGACGAGCTGACAGGCCTGATCGGAGCTGCCGCTTTGATGCGCCCGTCTAAGAGCTGCAAGGACATGGAGTTGAAATCTTTGAAAAAGAAATTCAAGGACAAACACTTTGCTGCAGGCTGCGACAGAGAGGTTATCACGCAGGGAGCAGAAATGTTGGGCTGGGATCTTGAGAAGCTTATGAACGACACACTGGAAGCTATGAAGACTCTTCCAAATCAATAAAATCAAACATGAACGATTAACGAGCTTGCCGCATGGTAAGTTCGTTTTTTTATTCTGGACGTTTACAAAAAACCATAAAAATACATTTATACAGAGAGAATATCGAATAAGAACTTGAACAATAGTGCACCTTTTGTGTATAATGAATGTGTATCAATTTTTTTATTTTTTGAGTTATTATAAGGAGAATCATCTATGGAAAAGTTATTTAAACTCCAGGAAAACGGTACTACCGTTAGAACCGAGATCCTGGCGGGCATAACGACATTTATGACCATGGCTTATATCCTCGCTGTAAACCCAACAGTACTGGGCGCTACGGGAATGGATCATGCCGGTGTTTTTGTTGCTACTGCCCTGGCTTCCTGCGTAGGTACCCTTCTCATGTGCATTTGTGCAAATTATCCTTTTGCGCTTGCTCCTGGCATGGGTCTAAACGCATACTTTGCTTATTCCGTTGTTATCGGGATGGGCTACACCTGGCAGACTGCTCTTGCAGCTGTACTCGTCGAAGGTATCATATTTATACTGCTGACTCTTACCAGCGTTCGAGAAGCGATATTCAATGCAATACCGCAAACTCTGAAATATGCAGTAAGCTGTGGTATTGGATTATTCATCGCATTTATCGGCCTGCAGGATGCCAAGATTATCATCAATAACGATGCTACACTGGTATCCCTGACAAAAACCGAGTGGGGCGGAATGAGTGTTCCGGCAACACTGGCTATCATAGGTGTAATCATCACTGCAATATTGCTAGTAAAGAACGTTAAGGGAGGCATCCTCTGGGGCATCCTGATTACCTGGGCACTCGGAATCGTTTGCCAGCTTACAGGTATCTATCAGGTCGACGTAGCAAATGGCGTATACAGCCTACTGCCTGACTTCTCACAGGGATTTCAGCTCTCATCGATCAAGAATGTTGCATTCAAGGTCAGCTTCCATGACGTAAACATCCTTCAGTTCATAGGTGTCATGTTCGCATTCCTCTTTGTAGATATGTTTGATACTATCGGAACTCTGGTAGGAGTATCTACCAAAGCCGGCATGCTGGATAAAGACGGTAAACTTCCTCATGTTAAGGGAGCCCTGCTGGCTGACGCTATCGCAACTACAGTAGGAGCTCTGTTTGGTACTTCAACAACAACTACTTATGTAGAGAGTGCTACAGGCGTTTCTGAAGGTGGACGTACAGGACTTACATCATTGACAGTTGCTATCCTGTTCCTGCTTTCACTGTTCCTGTCACCGATATTCCTGGCAATACCATCATTTGCTACAGCTCCAGCTTTGATCATCGTAGGCTTCTACATGATGGGTTCAGTAGTTAATATCGATTTCTCAAACTTCACAGAGTCAATACCTGCATATATCACGATCATTGCTATGCCTTTCGCATACAGCATTTCAGATGGTATCTTTATGGGAATCATCTCATATGTTATCCTCAACGTGATCAGTGGAAAAGAAAACAGAAAGAAGATCAGCGTGCTGATGTATATTCTGGCGATTATATTCTTGTGCAAATATCTGTTCGTCTGACGTATAGATTGCAATTCAAAAGGCTCTATGTCAAATGTTGGGGTGGAGCACAATCGAATAAAAAAATGATATTTTCCCAGGCGGCTTTTGGCCGCCTGGTTTTTCTAATCAGCAGACCGTGTTTACCGATATTTTGAATCGGTATCT